>Ga0233445_1001309_pt1 | contig 19192 bp, 5 predicted proteins | sample SI_124_October20_5_FD_182779 | JGI IMG/M metagenome (GOLD analysis project Ga0233445, IMG submission 182779) | Seawater microbial communities from Saanich Inlet, British Columbia, Canada - SI_124_October2016_100_MG | ecosystem: Environmental > Aquatic > Marine > Inlet | place: Canada: British...
TATCAGAATCATTAACCCAAACTTCATCAGCTTTTTTCCAACTACCTTGATCTTGTAAATGCAATGCCATTACGAAACTCTATACCAAATGTCCCCATTGGCACCACCACTTGGGGCAGCTGTGCTTATTGTTCTTGTGCCGAATCCATTAGATCCTTGACTAGATGTTGCACCAGCTACCTCAGAATCCACATAACTTTTTGTTGCTGCCTGTAAATTAGACGTAGGATTATTAGCTAACGTTAAATCCCCAGTTAATGTCCCACCTGCTAGTGGTAACTTAGTCCCAATTGAATCCACCACTGTTGTAGCAAAATTAGGATCATCGCCCAATGCACTTGCTAATTCATTCAATGTATCTAGGGTACTAGGCGCAGAACTAACTATCTCGGATACTTTGGCATCTACATAATTCTTATTAGCAGCATGTGTTACATCCGTTGGATCACCACTTAATGTCAATGCACCCGATAATGATCCACCAGTTAATTGCAAAAATGCTATACCAGATGAACTAATATTAGAATCTACATATTGTTTTGTAGCAATACCTAAATTAGCAGTAGGATCTTGATTAACACTTGCTGTTCCAGTAGAACCACCCAATGTTATTACAGTCGTTGCCACCCCACCATTATTAACAGATAATTTTAAATCACCATCTAATGTATTATTCTTAACAAATACATCATCACCTGTTACACTAATCTCACAATCTTCATCTATTCCAACTCTAATACCATAATCATTTAATACACTAATCTGCCCTACAGTTGAGTCATTATTCAATGCACTTATAAAATCATCCGCATTGTATCCCTGTAGTGTTTGTGCTATAGCAGCCGTGCCATTAAACATTGCACCTGGTACATTATCCGCTAATTGTAAACCTGGTTTAATTGCTGAAAATCCGCTAATAGCAGAGGCTGGTGTAAATGTAGCATCTTTACTCCATATACCCAATAATGTCCCTTCGGTAAACGATTCAATAACTACATGTGCCGTGCCAACATTGTCGGTGATAGTATTAACTCTGGGTCCAGAATTGCCTTCTAATATGGTAGCAATTGGACCAATTAACTTCCATTCATCTCCTGTATATGCATTGATTTGTTCGTTTGATGTGTCAAACCACATATCACCGACTATAGGGGAAGCAGGAGCTGCTGAATTTGCTGTAGCCCCTCCTAAATTCTTGAAGATGGAACCATTGTATACTTTCAGTACACTATTATCGGAATCATACCACAATTCACCCCTGAGTGGATTGGTGGGTGCAGTATTATTTGACTGGTTTTCTAATAATTTAATAAAGTTTTCAGCAACAATCTCACCGTAACCCGTTTTATTCTTTCCAAGTAATGTAATACTACTATCTGTGTTTACTGTGCCATCTAAAACCGATGTCAGTATGTCCCCGTTTGTTAAATTTACTGTATATGCCATATTTATTCCTATGTTGAACTCAGGTGCGTAAGTGTTTGAATCCTAACTGTATAATCTACTTGGATTCTTCTGTTCTGAGCTTTTTGTGAGGGGTGGAAAACCACGTGCGTTATTAATTTTAAATTATCTGCACTCCCATTCCATGTTTTTAAACCCAATTCATCAAACACAAATTCCCCATCAAGATTGGTACTGTTATCAAATGCTTGCTGTCCGGCTGGTTCACCATAATCCAATAAACAGGTAACTAATATATCAGTGTATACTTTGCCTGTGGTGTGCAAGACTGTTAAATTGTTTCTAGTAGTATCTGTATTGGTTGCAGAATTATCATCCACTACTTTACTATACGTTTGGTTATATAAATCAGCATTCTGCCCTGTAGAATTTGCTGGTAGATAAGTGATGATCCCAGTTGGGTCAACACTTGTTCCACCATTACCAAATACCATCTGATATATATGACCAGTATTCTTATTAGCCAAACTCTGTGCCAATGATTCAGAAAAATTCTCATAATGTATTGCGTTTCTCTTATCTACAAAAACTTCATCCGAATCGGGGTCAAAGATCTTGATATGACCCTCAACACCCACTAACCCTATATCATTTGGGTTTCTTTCTGTGTCTTTTGCCGCAGCTTGCTGTTGATTCGTTTCTTTTTCTTCCATATTCTTATTTATACTGTTTTAAATCACTATCTTTTAATGAATTTTGCCGTAACAGTTTCTTGTTTCTGCAACGATATGCCATTACTAGCACTATTCTCACCTTGTTGATACCATATTTTGTTATACGGAGTAGCAACAACGCTACCCGAACTAACATCCACTACATCTGAGTCATATATATGCGTATTAATCGCTGTGCCCGCAGTACCACGCATTAACCCACTTATTGTATTATTCTCTAAATCCCGTTCACGATATGTTATGCGTTCACCATTAATATTCACGATGCCAAATATACTAACATCTATATTCGGTTCTCCTAATGCATTGACATCATCCAAATATATAATATCATCAGTAATTTCTAATTGTTTAATTAGATTAGCTGTATTAGATCGTGATATTTTGTACATTGCTGTATTACCACGCATATCGCTAAATATTTTAAATGATAATGTATTTGGCACTATACTATCTGTAATACTTGTAACATATATATGGTCATTGGGTTCAATAATCACACCAGTTAACACGATATTTTCACCATCAATATAATATTCATCAACTGAGTTTAACATTCTTCCATTCTTAGTGACCCATGCTCTACTTTTATCTGTGATAGTTCGTTGCAACGGGAATATATTTTGGTCTACACCAGTTGATGTTCTTTCATCAAAGTATCTACTATCAAACAAATCACTATCAAACAATTCAATATTCGTAACATTTGCACCAGTTGGACCAATGAATACCTTTGTCATGATATCCATTTGATTTGTATCTTTCCAACATGTAATAGCTATCACATCATCGTATGCTAAATTAACACCATCAATTTCACGAATAGCCAATATGTCATTATCTATTACATACTGTGCTTTTGTTGTTACATAGATGTCTATTATATCGTTGTTATCAGGGACAATACCAAATATAATATATCTATTATTACTACCATCCCACCCACTAACCGTATAATCAGTGGATAATGTTTTTAATTCTTCATTTACATACACAATTACCTCATTGCTAGATATCAAAGCATGACTAACACCTGATTCGGTTGGTAGTTCATAGTCTGTGGTATATCCATCGGAGATATATCGTTTCATCTCTGGTGGTCGTAATCTTAATCCATTATGTTCAACTATCGCATTCTGTCTATTTTTATGACTAGTACCAATAGTTAAATCAAAATCTAATGTAACACCATTTGTGGTAAATGATTGTGTTTCTGGATAGCTATGACTGTGCTGATCATTTCCAAACACAGTAATTGATATATTATCTGTTTGCTGATATTCGTTATCAAAATTAACGACAGTCGTATATGTTAAATCTGAATTCCTATCATAAGTGTACCCTGATGTTAATTCGTTGCCATTAACTAATATTACAATATTAGCAATTTCACTATACTCAACAGGCACTACTATCCTATATGATGCCGGTAGTTCAATGACTACACTTGGTGCATCTAGGTAGCCTGTGCCAGCATCCGTAACTATTATGCTATCGACTGCATTGCCAATTACATTTGCTATACCTGTTGCTTGTCTTACTGTTCTTGATGGTGCTGATAATGCTATAGTAGGTGGCAAATCATACCCTGACCCGGTACTTACTATTGATATACTATTTACTTCACCTTGTGCGTTTACTGTAGTGGTAGCACTTGCACCACTACCATGATATAGTAGTCCAGCTGGTGCATCTAGTGTTATAGTTGGTGCAGATGTATAATTAGAACCACCGTTTACAATTGTAATCCCAGTGACCACCCCACCAGTCAGTACCGCAGTCCCTTGTGCAACATCATTTGCTACAGCAGAAGGCGCATCTACGACAATATTTGGTGTTGTTAAATACCCAGCACCAGCGTTTGTGATAGATGTGCCTGTTACCGCATCACCAGTGATACTTGTAGATATTGTTGCTTGCACTGGGGTTACATCACCAGGTGCTATAGTAATAATTGGCATTGCAATGTATCCCCACCCAGCGTTTGTGATAGTTAAGCTATCTACCTGTCCACCAGTTACATTGGCTTGTATTACTGCCTGTGTTGCTTGTGGGGGTGCACTTACTGTAATAGTTGGTGCTATATCATAGTCATGCCCGGTATTTGTAATACCAATAGAATCAACTTGCCCATTCAACATATTTGCTATTGCGGTAGCATCTGCACCATTTATAATATTCGCAGTTGGTGCTGACAATGTAATTACCGGTGCCGATGTATATCCACTACCAGCATTTGTTACTGATATACTAACCACATACCCATCACCAGGATAATATGGTTCCCCAGATCCTGTGTTAATGGTAGCAGTTGCTGTTGCTTGTGTACCATTTAGCAAATCAGGTGCAGATATTGTAATGATTGGTGCTACGGTATAACCACTTCCGGTTTCAACCAATGATATAGTACCAACACCCCCCTCACCATCAAATTGAACCATATCAAAGTTGTTGCCATCAAACCCATCTATTGTAGCACTTAACGAGGATGTTGCTGTCGCCTGAACACCTGCGGTTACTACAGGAGTGATCGTTACAGTTGGTGCGGTATCATATAAATTACCACCATCATCGACATTAATATCAGCTAATAATCCGTTACTAACCTGCGCAGTACCGATTGATGTGCTTGCAACACCAGTAGGAACACCCACTGTAACAGTAGGTGTTACACTATAATAGTTACCAGCGACATCCACGACGGCAGTATCTATTATATTATCTGCAATAGTCACTGTTCCCGTGGCGTTTACCGATACCGCCGGTGCATCTATAGTAACAGATGGTGCTGACGCATAATGTGAACCGCTATTATCAATACTTACTGAACTAATTGCACCCAATAACATAGTAACCGACAATTCAGCGGTCGCTGTTGTCACAGACGGTGGATTTTCAAAAATTACATTCGGTGGTGTAGCATATGCCGAACCACCATCAATTATTGTCACGCTAGTAACACTATCATTGGTTAAACTAGAAGTAGCGGTTGCTGGTGACCCATTGCTTGCAGGTGCAGATGTAATTGTTACAATTGGTGCATTTTCATACCCATACCCAGCTTCTGCGATGTATACATTTGTTATTTCATCACCATCGGTTGCGATAGTTGCCATCGACTGTTTGTTTGCTACCGGAGTACCAATAGTTACAATCGGCGGATTAGCTTCTTCATACCCTAATCCATTGCCCAACATTGTTATGCTTGTTACCGAACCACTTTCAAAATTTGCTATTGCAGTGGCATCTTGTGTTGGATTACCACCGCCACCAATATAGGAATTGCGATATAATTGATTACCGCCACCAATTTCGTATATGATTACTTTGATATTTTCATTATCATTAACACCTGATGTTACAGTTACTACTTTGTTAACCCAATCAATGGTGTAATTTCTAGTCTCATTCAATACATTGCCAGTAGTTGAGTTAATAACCTTAATTGCTGTTGGGTGATATACCAAATCATCAAAACTAAATGTATTACTCGTTGTTTTATACTCAAATATTTTAGTTGTTAAATCAAAGGCATGACCATTGCCTGAATAATCAAACCCAGGTCTTGTATCAACGGTTAAATCTAAGGTGTCAAATATACTACCAGGCACTAATTCTTCTGGTGCATGACTACTATATTCATCAATAAATTCACCACCTTCAACATTAATATCTGTGCTTTTTGTGCCTAGATAAACGTCGGTAAATGCACTTTCAAAGATTGTGTCTAATTCTCTCGTAGAATTATAATCCAATCCCTTTACCTTAATACCTGGGTAATCTATACCATCAATTAATAACGCCAAATCTAATCCAGGACTATTAACATCGGCAACATATAAACCCGATATCCTATCAATTCCGCTTAATGTTCCAGCATCTACTTTATTATACTCTACTGGATCAAATGAATTTACACTCACAGTGAATGTATTTGCATCTACGGTTAATGTATCATATGAATTATCTACGGTGATTGTCGCAGAATCTACTGTTCTAGCATCCAATGAACGATAAACATTATCATTGTATCTAAACACTTGTGATGCATTATGCCATGTACTTGCTGCCCAATCTACAATGTCCGTAGTATATTGATATCTGTCATACTTAACCGTGGTATCAATCGTTCTGACTAGATTATTATTCATTACAGGCAATGCTGTTGCACCTGTGCCAATACCTATTATTTCGATAGTTGGTGTAGTTGCATAACCATATCCCATATTGTCTATTGCAAGTTCCGTAATTTCACCGGCACTATTAATCTTAGCAGATACTTCCGCTGGTGTTATAGCATCACCCACAATGTTCACTTCTGGCACTGTCATATATCCACTGCCAGCATTGACTATCGTAATACTTTCTACAACCAACAGCCTATTGTTATACCATTGATCCCACGGCTGATCTTCCCATACATTATGATTAGAAACTTCTTTTAACCCAATGCCATCTTCATCAAAATTACTATGATCTGATGTTAGAATCACACCATCATAATCTAATACCGGACTAATGTATTTCCCGAACGTAGTATCATAATACGATGGAACATCAAAATCACCCACATTACCATTTAATAATTCAATACCGTCATAATTTATCAAGAATTCCTTAATCTTAGTATGATACGGCTTGACTTCGTTGATGTAATCTAATACGAATGATTGGTTATCTTTCTTATATGTCGTATACGGTAATAATGAACGAATATTATGACTAACATCAATTAAACTTGTTTTGTATAACCATTCTACATTGCCTTGTTCTGCTAATATATAATTAAACATAGAAATCAACATCTTATTCTTGTGGATAGATAAATCTTTGACCAATAGTTCTTCATTGATAGCACGAATGATAAATCTTGTAGCACACGGTATTTCTTGTGTCCATAATACCTCACTAAATGCTACGGTGCCATCTTCTAAACCAACACGCACCCATTCCTCACTCTGACATTGATATAATTCCCATTTACCAGCATTATTTGTTTGTACTTTAACATACATACTTTCTGTTGCTACCAATGTCGCTAAATCATTAAATACAGCAACTACTTGATGTGGAATTATGTACTCTGTCGCTGTAGCATTATACCAATCCACATAATTCCAATACTTGGTAGTATCATATGCTTGCTGTTTTACAAATTCTAATTCATCATTGGCATCTACTTCGTAAATAGTCCATAAATTATCATGATCGCCGTCAATCGTAACAAGATACTTGTATCCTGTTGCAACAGCCGTTAAATCTTGATATCCCAATTCGATTAAGTCATCTACTTGGCGATCCCATTCACCACTTAATTCAAATGGCATAGGATCTTCTTTATTTAATAAACCAAATGTTCTTGATTCGGATATCACATTACTCTTTAATACATCGTTAATCTGGGTTAGATACACCTTCAATGCTGATAATCTATTCACGAACATTGATTGTCTAGGTCTAAAACTCAATCCATATTTGTCTACTTCTGATAAATTTGGATCAGGGACTACCAATGTTGTGCCATCTGGTTTTCTAGTAGCACCACAAAAACTATCCTGTAGCTTTTTATATAAATCATCACTCAGAAAATCATTTTCATTATTTTCCTTGATTAAATCATATTCCACAAATATATTAGTTTCATCATGTGAATGTTGATATTCAATGTGCAATATACCATTAGACAAATATTCATTAGCATTATATAATGCTACCACATTCTTTCGCATTATAGTAGCATAGGCAATACCAGAAGATTTTGGTGATTCAATATATCCCGTAATACCATATGTGCTTAGGGATTTATCACCTCTCACATCGGTAATCCCCTTAACCCAATAATAGTATGTATTAACTATTGTGTTATTTGAATTAACATCAGCAACCACGGTAAAGTTTTCGGTGTCTTTAACATCACCTGGACCTTCGTATTCTGATGGATGCAATGAACTTTCTACCCATTGGTATACATCAATTGTGCTACCAGGAAATAAATTACCCCAAGTCTTACTGGAATATTCAATGTCATTTTGGTTATAATCCAAGAATCTACAATTACTAGTATCCCACCATACTTCATTGGTGTGCGATTTACCCCACAAGATACCAGTAGATTCATTGCCATAATTATATGATGCTGGGTCTATTGCGCCAGTGAAATTAATATTTTGTTGTGCTGCACCTAGTATTTTCCCATTCAATGGGTCAATATAATCTAAGTTGTGCTTCGTAATATTAGTATCTTTGTCGTATATAGACACAGCATTTATTAGGCTAGTATCTACATTATCTACGGTTGGTTCAGTGAATGTGTCTTTAACAGAGTTAAACTTGTAAACTCTAGGTGAAGCAATTGATACCTCATCTGCTTCTTCACCAACTACTATAATAGTTTCATCACTAGGAATACGATCTATTATATACAATCCATTAATTACATCATCTATTCCTTTGATTGCTACTTTATCATTAATCGATAAACTATGTGCTGAACCAAATGTTAATACATAATCAAAATTATCATCATCTAACCGTTCAACTGAGGTAATATCAATTAGATTACCTACTGAATTAGCACTATATACATTCCAATCAAATGCGGTATCCTTGGCAACCCATGCCGTATATCCCTCATTAACATCATTGATATTAATAGATGCTAATTCAAAAACACTATCATCTATTAAACTATCATCTGTTCTTAAATGCCCTGCCGTTGGTAAATTAGTATCGGTGATCGTTGGTAAATTAGTATCGGTGATCATCTTGGAAGTCAACAACGGGAATATATCTTCAGTATGAATTTCATTCTGTTTGTATATGTCGGTTAATGAAACATATTGGTGTACCCTTACAGCATTGTCTGATGTATAAGCGGTATCATCCGCACGAGTAGCACTATCATCTGCTGTAATTATAGTAGAAGCATATGCTGTCTCATCTGCAATGAATATAGCACTAGGATTATTCTGTAATTCAACTTCATTCAACTCAATATCAATGTATGCTTGGTTACTGCTACCACCATAGGTAGCACGTCTTATTGCCCAATTTTCATACACATCATATGTTGATTCTTCTTTGTCAATTTTAACACCACGGAATAAACCTGTACTATTAGCCGTGCCTTTCTGACTAATTACGTTGCTATACACATTCACCTGACTCACATCATCAAATGACTCTAAGTATGATCTAGGTCTAAATCCAGTAACACCCAATGCTAATAGATCAACATCTGATTCTAAATTAGCTGTTTTATTGTTATAATAATCAGTAGCTTGTGCTGCTTTTGTGGATACATTAGGTAATAACCCAGTTTTAATACTTCGATAATCAACATCACTCCATTCGTCCATATTAAATGTATCGGCTGGTTGGATATTTGCCACCGCACCCCAATATGAATTTTTGAACTTAACCATATCACCTTTTTGGTAATATAAATTACTTTCCCATTCAGCAACATTGTCCTGATTTAAAATAAATCCTTGTGCATCCATTTGTCCATTCCAATCATAGGTGGTGAATCCATTTATCTTAATTCGTTGTTGTCTTAACCCAGATGCTGGCTGATATATCAAATCATTAAATATACTAACATTATCTAAAACCAATAAATGTTCATAGCTAGTATCATTGATGGTTAAAAAATTAACAGTTTTATCATTTAACGACGTTATTTTGAAATTATTATCCAATCTATCAATGACATAATCTTCATCTAATAATATATTGCCATCCTGATCTAACGGCAATTCTGTGATTGGTGAATTAGTTAAACTATCCACTATTGTTTGTGATTTTTCATATTCTAATACATCAGCATTAGGATTAAGATTAATAATACTACCATCTATCCAATCTTGCCCTGACCACACAACAAACTCATTTGCCAATTGCATCCATGACAACTGTATACCGTTAACGGTATCATTAAATTGCAATCCTTGTGATTCCAATAATTTACCATAACTTACAATAAAATCAACTACAGTAGTCACATTAGTGAATGTGAAGCCATATGGTACTAAAACGATCTCATTAGTAAAGTCTTGTGCTACCCTGAATGTCTTATTTCCAACCACAAATGTCTTGATATTGTTATTTGGTATACTTGATAGTATTTGAAAATATTGTTCAGTTGTACTATTTCCGTATACTGCATATCCATCTGGTGTTTTTTGCACTACAACAGATGAAAATTGCAATTTGTTTGAATTTTGGTTCTTATGCAATAATAATTCATAACTCTCATCTGGAAGCATTAACGTATTATTTGAACTATCTGGACTACTTTTTTCAGTAAATATTTTCAAATATTTTTTGTCAGTAAATGATGCCATTCTATAACATAACCTAATATCTAAATTAGATAAGTCTGTCGTTAACTTACTACCATCGTTGTATCCGTAAAACCTATTATAATCCACAATCCAATTCACATAACTATGCTTTGGGGTATCCTGTCCTAGTACTTCTAATGTTCTAATATCTAAATGATGTCTATTATCATACACATATTGGTCAACACCAGCATCGTAGTTATAACGATCTCGGTCAACCATCAATGCAAAATATTTCGCTGGTTTTGTTAATGCCAACAATCGTTGCACCGCAAATGGGTATGAACTGCTACGCTTCCACGCTGATTCAGTAGGGGCACCATCACCAACTACCCAACTCTTTCTAAAATCTGGTTGTGAATATTCCTTAACCAACAACGCAAATGGAGATACCAATTCACCAGCAGAATTTACTGGAATAATATCTAATAATCCATCACGGACATACCTTACATCAATATGATGTCCATTTGGGTCACGAATCCACCCTTCTGCTAAATCTTTCCATAATACTAAATTACCACTCGTGTATGGTGCTGGACCATATGTATCTTCCCACCATGATGGCAATTCACTTAACCCAATCATTTCCCATGGTGTTAGATGTGGTGTATCAGTATCGTAATAATGGCGATATGTGCCACGCCAATGACCTTTTAATAAACTATTGTCTAATTTACTACTTGATGTACTATAATTCCATGTGAATTCATCGGTCGTAAGATAGTTTTGTGTCTTGTAATCTACTTTATTCCAACCCACCCAATTCAAAAAATCATTAGATAAAATATCTACGATTTCTTCATCCGCATAATCAGTTGTCCTAAATCCACCAGGTATTACATCTGATGCTGATAATGGAATGGTTGATTGCACTTTAATATTATTATAAATGCGTTTCTCAAACTCCAACAATACATCATCCCTTATATCTCCAAATGCGATGGTAATACTACCATCATGCCCTTGTATAACTGTTTGGGCAACTACATAGGTATCATCTTTGTATTGCTGCGGTTTGAATTTTGGATACAATCCCAATTTAGTCGGGGTGCTTGGAATATATGAACCCAATGTTGATGTATATTCATCAATTCGTACTATATCATTATCATTTAATTCTGTGATAATAGTAACCCGTGGACCATCGGTTGCCACTGTGTAATCTGTGTCTTTTATTAGTAAATTATCATTTAAGTACACTAATAAGCCATTATTATTTGCTACAGTAAAATCGTACACATTGATGGTGTTGAATACAGATGTACTAATTGCTGTTATCGCATGAGATGTAGCAGTATAATCATCGGTACTCGGAAGCATATCACTCCAATAAAATGCACTATCTGAGTTTTTACCAGCATTCAACGAATTCAATGCTTGGTTCAATACAATAGATGCAGATAACCCATGTACCTCATTTGATGCTACCCAATGCAATAACTTATTTTTAAATAGTTCATAATGAGTTGAATTGAATCTTAATGCTTCAAATAAGTTGTATTCTTTTTTGCGTGCAAAAACTGCATACACAGATAAAGGTGAGCTATGCTGTACAATAATATCACCATATGCCGCTATGTTTCCTAAATCACGGCTATTATTTGAACCATTAATAACCCCTTCTAAACCACCAATATTTTGTGTTAAACTATTATAATGGTTCCTCACTGTGCCTAATGTAAGAGTAATACTTTCTTCATTAAATGCATTGCCCTCCAAGTTCTTTGGAACTTCATAATATCCACTTGCACTTGCTTCACCTGAAATGATACTAACATCAATTACTGTTCCGTTTACTGGTTCTGTATTAAAAATTATTTCTGTTCCACTAGCGGAAACAGTTACCGTGTAATTATCAGGTCTGATAAACTCACCACCAACAAATACTTTAACGGCTGGTACACCAATCTCATTGGTTGGTATGATATCTAACTTCAATGAAGTTCCACTATAAACAAAGTTGAATTTCTGTCTTGTGGTTTTTGCTGATGCGAAATTTGTCCACCCAACTTTATAACTATATTCAGTTCTTGATGTGTATTTTTTTGGTTTACTACTACCAATGCTATATTCGTTAGAACCATAGGTGTAAGTATCAGTGTGTATATTGTTTTCGAAAACGATATCACCTAGATTATCAATATTCAAATACGATAACGGAAATCCCAATATGGGATCATTTACACCATTGCCTTGCTTATAACTGAATATTTTACTACCTGTAAAGGTAGAACCTGAATATATGATAGAATTGCCCAAACTGTACCCATTAGTATCATACATATCAAACATCGGGGATTGATTAATTGATGTTTTTAGTTGGGATTCTTCCCATGTTACACCATTATGATAATATGTTTTGCCCTGCTGTGTATTCCCAAATAAACAAACTACTGTATTATCCTGATATACATCGGCATCTTCTGCCAATACCAGCTGAATAACACTGCTTCCATCGGCATCCTGATCTATGAAGTTAACCACAAATATTTTATTTTTAACGAACATATCAGGGTCATTCGCAAATATGACACGATCCCCAGAATTCAATCCTATGCCATCAACACTATATGATGATTGATTATTAACATTACTCATTGCATCAGTCTGCGTGAAATCAATTACATTTATTGGGGCTTTTCTTTCTGTGCCGTTATTGTACAATCTTATATTAGCATTAAATTCTATAATAGACCGCTTGGCTCTAAAGTCATTATCTAATACAACGGGCGAATTGTTATATTCTGCTGTTTTTTCAATTACATCTAAATGAAACCATCGGTTGCTTCTTGCCCACGCATTCTGGCTTAAATCTGACCTATTAATTGTTATATAATCTAGATCTAATGGTGCATTTATGGCACTATCCAATGCAACACTATCAAATGGTTCGGCATCAAACGGTGATTCCATTGAAATGGTATATTGTTCTGGGGTGATTAGTTCTTTTACTGATATTAGTTTAATCGCTTCACCAACACCTTCTACATAATATTCGCCATCTTGATAACTGTCAGGACTTACATTGCCACGGAATATCACTTTCAATCCATTGGTGAATTGAACACCATTAGCACTAGTAAATGTTTCTTTGTCTTCAATATCACTAATATACAAAGTTTCTGCACTTATTGCATCAACAAGATTAATAACACCAAACATATTTTCATTTGATGGATCTTGATAATACAATGTATCATATGCAGCTGTCAATAATGGGATTTCTTCAAAGAATCCTTCAGCATTTTTATAAAATGAACGATTGCTATATGTTTCACCATACGAAATACTGAACTTTTCTAAGTTATTAACATAACTAATCCGATTTAATTTTACATATGGATCTTCACCATCACTGTATACTAATTCTACTTGATAGATGCTATATCTATCTGCTTTGTCTGTGATTGGCGTGCTATCTTGCCAATCATCGTCATCCCACTCATCATTGTCCCATTGATCTTCATATTCCCAACCAATATCGTCTGCTAACCCTTCCTGGGTTGATGTGAAAATAATTGTCTTGTTATGTAAATCTGTAATACCATCAATACTACCTAAATTACGAACATATTGGTAATTAACTTCATCAAATGCCAATGCCGTTACTAAATCCACATCCCCAATATCGGTTAAATCATAATAGAATTGCTGTGCATCTACTTCTGGAACACTGAATACTATGTCAGCTGATAAACCACCATTATTTTTTACACCATTAATATCACGATTGCTGATATTTGGCGATTGTGTTAATGAACCATTCAAACCTGGCTGGGTTTGAATATAGAATGGATTTATATTATCTGTATCAAATGTATATTGTCCACCACGAACCAATGTTATAGTTGGGTTACCACTACCCACCCCACTTAAATCTATGGTATTATTGTATGCATCCACTACCACACCAAATGTATCTGTTAACGCAGCAGCGGATGAAAATACATCTACTGAATCTGGTCCCTGTGGTAACCAATAATATTGGCTATAATTAATAAATTTATCAAAATCTATTAGTGGGTCCCAACTATATAAATTAGTAGTAAATAACCTATCATGCTTATTGACATTAGCACCATTTACTTTTAATGAATCTACAATTTCAGGATATGTGATTGCATCTTCTATAGTACCGTCTGTATTCTTAAATATTACACCAGGTTCTAATTGATAATTTGCCCTTTTTACAGATGGTTCTAATATGTAATCGCCCTTATTAACAACAACATTATCACGTCTACCAACATACCCTTCTGTTTGTTTTAATTTAGGTTGCTGCACTAATTGATCTAATGTAGAACTTAAAAATTTCTTATTAGTACTAGTCTTAAATATCTCTGGTAATAAATCAACTGATCTTATTCTAGTCATATTATGAGTTCAATTGGGTAGATGTTAATGCATCAATGACCATAATATCATTGACAGTAGCAGCACTTACGAATATTTCATTAGGTGCTGATTTAATCTCATATAAATCACCAAATGAACCATTGGATGCATTGGGTGTAATAACTACTGACCCAATCACATCACCAACTTTATCATGTAAATATGCTGCTAATTCTGAAAAATAAAATGTTTCTCCAAAATCCCAATTACTAATACTAAAGTATTCATTCATTGCTGAAATAACGCGGCTTTTTATCTCATTATTGCTCGCCATTGAACCTTGTAATTTAACTACTTTTATAGTAGCTTGCAATCCACTCTCTGCTTTATCACCAAACAATGGTTTAAAATCAACGCTATTCATTACTATATTATCACTAATCATTTTATAATCTTCTAGTGATTTATACGCAACAGTCAATTCATCAATTGATGGTTTTACTGGTTCGGTGATTGTATTAGTAGTATCGTTTATGTAATTGGTATAATCTGTGTAGTAAGCAGATGTTACTAGGAACATATCAATGATATTCGATATCCCTGGGTTTATTCTTCTTGTTTCTGGGCTGTTATGTCTATATTGGAATTGTAAATCTTGTCTACCAGTTTTTGCTAGATACCCAGGATACCCAGTAATCTCACTAGTACTAGTAGCACTACTATCAACTTGGTAGAACTTAGCATCAGTATAAGCATATACTACTTCACCCCCCGAAAATGCTGCTAAATTAACATCAATATCTGCTTTGACTGCATATACAGATGTATTAACAATAGCATCACTTGCTAGTGGTATAGCACGAGTTAAATTATCTGCATCGGTTACTGTTTGGAAAAATACTTTTTGTTGTGTTAAATCTACAACATCATTAGTAACCACCGTATCAAAGAAACTTGGGTTATCTGCTACGTTGTCATCATCAAAATCTGAAAAACTAACTAGTACTTTATAATCTTCAGCATACCCATCAACTTCGACAGGTTGACCTACTATATCCATTTTAACATCATTCGTTAACCTAGAATTAGTTGCTGGTTGTGAATTGGTTTTTAGTATACTGATGTAATCATTGACTACTTTCCCTGTTCTTGGGTCATATATCTTCCGATTATCACCATAGAAAAAACGTGTTTCTTTCACACTTGAGAAGTAATAATTTAATACCTTTGTCGTAACTGTGTATATATTATTCACAGTTTCAAACTTTGTGATCCAATTATCACTAGTTAAATTTGCTTCACTTACTAGATTCCATTCCGCTGTCGTATTATCATACTGAATTCCAAAATTACGGTATAGTTCGATTTGTCCTAGTATTACCTGTTCAAATTCAATTGATAAATCAGTATTATACACAGCATATACCTGTGTTGGTACAGCATCTGTTGGGATATAATCTGTTAATGTTACTGCGCCAATCCCATCTGCGTCTGTGCCTGAACCAAAATTAGTACCATCAAGTACAACATTAGATATACCGGACCATATTTCAAGTTTATCGGTATCTAAAGTTGGTGTGTCATTTTGTAATCTGTTGTCTTTATCAAAATAATATCCTGTTGGGGGTTCAAATTTTATCACACACCCTTTAACAAAATACTTTAAGTTATCTGTTGTATATTCACCAATTTGCAATGCATTGCTACTTGAATTTTCAAAATACCCAGTAGTTTGGTTTGTGCTTGTTGTACTAAAATGCCATTTAACATCCACCGATGTTAATGAATACGGTAAATTATTCTCATAATAACGATGGACTGCGTTACGCTGTACTATTTTAGGTTCTACTTGATTCCTAATCACGGATTCAATGTCATTTGTATCAACAAATGCGAATGTGAATGCTTCTTCATCTGTATCTTTGTATAGCATACCATCACTGTTGAATGTGTTGATGCTTGAATACTTACCAGTTGGGTCTACCAAATCTAAATATCTGCTAGCACCTATGTTTGTTCTGTTTATTGCTTTGCTTTTCATCACACTGTTGAATGTAGCATACGGGAAGTTATTATAGTCTTCACCGTTCACCATTCTATTTTGTGTATAGAACTTGGCTGGCGCTCTTCGTTTAATATCAGCCAAACTTTCCTTTGCTCTTGCATTATTGATATTCTCGGTTAAACTAACAGTAAATGTAGCTGTTTCTAATCTATTTGTTCTGCTAACATACGGAACTGTTAGTTGAATGCTTGAAATATCTTCCTTATTGATGATATATTCTAATCCATTGGAATTCCGCACCATTGCTCTATATGTGCCTACTGGTATATTACCAAATACGCCATCACCAAAGTTCAATGTAACCTGATCATTAGCCCTATTAGATATACTATACAACCTTCTGTGACCAACCCCATCCTGTGAATTGTTAGTTGCATATATATTCTCTACACCTGCCCATTCATATGCTATGTTACCCAATGCATTTAGTTCATATACCCAAACATCATCACCATTGATACCATCCACATCTACTTCTACTTGTCTATTTGAAATACGATCAGACAATACAAAATCTTTATTTGATAATGTTCCTTGTTTAAAATAAAAGAAATACCCAGTATTCTTACTAGCAAACCCCAATGTATCATTGCGGTATAACAAATTAAATTCATTATTCGCTTTTGGTGCTGGTTCATATATATATGGTTCGCCAGCAGAAGTGGCATTCACTGCCTCAAAATTCATGCTTATACCATCAACAGATGCGCTAAATGGGATTACAGGCAATACACCATCGGGTATCTTGATACTGTATTCGCTAGTACTAACATTTAAGATATCTGCTGTTCTTCCAGGAACACCTGCTTTCTGGCTATCTACTAGGATGGCATTTATTATTGTATTAAATTGTTCTTGCCAATCAATATTGGTTCTGTCATTCCAACGCACAGTCACATTACTAAGACTACTATTATTATAATCATAGATGTTTTCGGTCGTACTAATTGAAGTGACCTTTATGTATCCTGATGATGCTTGATTTCGTTTTGGCTGATAACCTACCAGATTAGCTAATTTAACCACACTATCTCTGCGTTCTGCTGTATCTAGAAAGTTTTCTCTCGTGTTTAAGTCTTGTCTAAAACTAATACCTTGACCCATAAATGCCATTAAATCTATCAATGCAATGAATTCTGAACTTTCAACAAAATCGTTAAAACTCTCTGGATGATGTTGTTTTAGATAATCTATGAAACTTTTTCTTAGTGTTTCAAAATTATAACTTTGGAAGTCAGCTTGGTTGTATGTTTTGTATATACTTTTCCAATCTTCTGTGCCAAATATTGTACTGTGTTTTGATGTAGTCGCCATATTATTGTTATTTATTACAAAAATAATATGCGTATATTATGATTAAAACCGTTTTTTTGGGATTGCCGTTTTAAATTTGGTTCCTTCGTGATTCAGTACCATATCATCCCATTTACAAGCATAATCTTTCTGTTTATCGGTGATACTGACACCTACCTTTTGCAAGTATTCTAAATGTTCATTCGGGGTAGGATGCACATCCCATCGTTTGGTGTTGATATTATCTCTCCACGTTACAAGTTGAAAATCATTTTCAATTTCATCCATTATTTCTTGACTAATATTACCACAATCGTTGTTGTAAAAGTTACCGAAGGATGGCCAGTCTACTCCTGCACATTTGTTATATGTTAATCTTAACTGATCAATCGCATCTGGTATTGCCATTTTAATAACAACATCATCCCTGGAATGAAAATCATTATCGAATATTATCTCACACACACTAGGACTTATTACATCAATGGTGTCGCTAAACAGCGATGCTATCTTACTTTCTAGTGATAATTTAAAAGTTAACTGTTTGTGCGAATCATCGACCATAGAAAACGGTACAATTTTAAACATCTTATAATTGCACCCAATATTGTCCAATGTTTGCTTAACCATTTCAATTAGTGCCATATTCGTCAGAAGATACCCATCAGGGTCAGTGTAGTTGTCCACAAATTCTTGTGAATATGATGAATTATACACACTACCTGGCGTAACCCATTTATTTTTTAAATACCTATCCTCACGCCCAATGGATGTCCACATAATCATAACGGTGTCGTCCACGTTTATATTATTTCGTTTTATACATTCGGCCAATGAGTACATTATGAAATGATTACCGCCACCTGGTCGCCCCCAATTTTCAAAAAGGTCATATTCTTGGCTTAATATGTCAGCCCATGTTGGCCACATATATGATGTGAAGCTACACCCAAAAGTAAATAAACGGTTAGTCATGGTAGCTATTTATAAAAATAATATGCGCATATTATGAT
>Ga0233445_1001319_pt1 | contig 19105 bp, 14 predicted proteins | sample SI_124_October20_5_FD_182779 | JGI IMG/M metagenome (GOLD analysis project Ga0233445, IMG submission 182779) | Seawater microbial communities from Saanich Inlet, British Columbia, Canada - SI_124_October2016_100_MG | ecosystem: Environmental > Aquatic > Marine > Inlet | place: Canada: British...
TCATTATTGACGAAACTCATAAAACCGTTCAGATCGTCACAACAAGACAAGAGTGCGTTGTCATCAAAGCTTCCAGTAACTTGGGCGTCGTTGGTTACCCCGAGTTCTGCACACTGCCATGAACCATCTAATGTCGCTACGAACTCTTCATCGGCACAGCTCAAACCACTCAAAGCACCATCAGAACCGGCAGCTCCAGCAGCTCCAGCATCTCCGGTAGCACCAGCAGCTCCAGCAGAACCGGCAGCTCCAGCAGCTCCAGCATCACCAGCGGGTCCTTGTGGTCCAACAGCACCATCAGTACCGTCAGCACCATCAGTACCGGCAGGTCCGGTAGCACCGTCAGCACCGTCAGTACCGTCAGCACCATCAGCTCCGGCAGGTCCGGTAGCACCATCAGGTCCGGCAGGTAAGTTAGCTAACTGTGCTTCAAGAGCATCAATACGTTCTTGTTGAGCTTCCAACGCTGCTTCTAATTCATTCGTATCTGATTGCATCGTCAACTCAACAGAGCCACTCCCTTCAGCAGATTCATCAGAACTATCGCTACTACAAGCAACAGCTCCAAACACGCAAAACAAAACAAGAAGAGGTAACAGACGTTTCATAACAATCATTCCCAACAAATAGAGGTGTCAACTCAGTCTAGCAAAAGAAATGGTCTGGCCCAAAGCTGTACAAATCGTTTTTTAATTCAATTATGTAACTGAGTGAGTGCCATTTAGTTGTTCTTTGTAGCCGGTTTCGACTGAGCCCATGTTTGGCCTCGCCCCGATGACTTCACTTCAATTAAATGGCCCCGGTAGCGAAGGTCGGCGACGTCCCATTCCAAACGAGGCTCCACTGGGTTAACAACCCCGAGAGCCGAACCGACCAGCCATTCAGCGAAAATCCCTCGGTTGTGGTTCTCAACAAGGTTCCCGACCGCCCACAGGCGAAACCCTTCAAGGTCTATTTGAGAATCGGAGCCCATTAGTAGACAACCCCCAAATATTCAGATGCACAGCCTTGGCAAAGGCCATCACCGAACCACCACTCAGGAGGGGTTTGATCGTCGCAGCGAACACACACCTTATATTTTTTCCTACGGATTGCTGATAGCCGGTCAACGGCTTTCAAAATTTCAGTAGTTCGCTTTTCGCACGTACCTTCGGGAGAAACTCTAGTCATTCCATTTTTTAGATAAACCAAAACGAATTCATGAGACCCCCTCCACTGATGCTCATACTCACCAATTTCAAGGCTCCAATTTTGACAAAGGGTAAGAACAACTTCCGCAGGGTCACCAATAACTATTTGGGAAATTGGGCTCTGCAGAGAAGAAGCCCTGCTGGTTTCAGCAGTCGGCTCTTCAGGGAGAACAAATTCTCCGGTTTCCTCGAAAACGTTTTGGGCCGAAAAATGATCAAAACGCTGCAAGTCAAGCCCTGCCGTTTCACAGAAACGTTCCAGTGCGGACAAACGCTCGATACTCATGGCAGGACCGTACATCAGGTTTGCAGGCTCTGCAGGAGTTCTGTTACGCCTTGCGGGCCAAAACACCTTGCTTGCCGGCGTTCACTGTGGGCGGCGTAAGCCGCCCAAAAACATGCGTTAAGATGAGCGGGCCAGCAAGGCAAAAACCTTTGAAAACACAGTTTGGCTATTCAAATGGCTATTCGCTCAAAGTACAGCAACAACAAAAAAATGGCGACAACCAGCAAAACCACTGGTCACCACCACTTTCTAATTGTCGGGATGAGAGGATTCGAACCTCCGACCCCCTGCTCCCAAAGCAGGTGCGCTAGCCAGGCTGCGCTACATCCCGTAGCCTCTAAGCCTAAGGGGCGACTAGCGCACTAGGACGCTTTAGAGTAGGGTTCTTTTTATACTTGGAGTAGGAGGAATAATCGTGCGCTTACACAGATCAGGAGTTTTAATTCTGACGGTTTTAGCAGTTTTAAGCGCTGCAATGGCCACCCCAGCCGGAGCTCTTGAAGCGTGGGAAGCCACCACCGAAGCAGAGTGTGTAGAAGCAGGCGGCGAGTGGGATGGTGCGTACTGCAACGAGATTTGGATAGATGATGGTTCGGTTTGGTCTGCTACCAATGAAACGGATTGTGTTGATCGTGGTGGTGAGTGGGATGGTGCGTACTGCAACGAGATTTGGATAGATGATGGTTCGGTTTGGTCTGCTACCAATGAGACGGATTGTGTTGATCGTGGTGGTGAGTGGGATGGTGCGTACTGCAACGAGATTTGGACAGGTGATGACGGCGTTGGAGACGGCGACACTTGGGTGGATTGCGGCGACGAGGCTTGGTATGACGAGGTTGCCGACAGTTGTGTTCCTTGGGATGATGGGCCTTCTGGGACGGTGCCTCCCGGTAATGGAGGAGGCGATGATTCGATTTGGGACGATGGTTCGGTTTGGTCTGCTACCAATGAAACCGATTGTGTAGATCGCGGTGGTCAGTGGAATGCTGAGTGGGAATATTGCGAAGAGATTTGGATAGATGATGGTTCGGTTTGGTCTGCTACCAATGAAACCGACTGTGTAGACCGCGGCGGTCAGTGGAACGCTGAGTGGGAATATTGTGAAGAGGGTTACGTTGACTATGGCGATGTTTGGTCGGCCACCAACGAAACCGACTGTGTAGACCGCGGCGGTCAGTGGAACGCTGAGTGGGAATACTGCGAAGAAATATGGGAAGACGACGGATCGACTTGGTCGGCCACCAACGAAACCGACTGTGTAGACCGCGGCGGCGAATGGGATGCTCTCTACGAGTACTGCTACGAGGCTTGGGAAGATGATGGGTCCATTTGGTCAGCCGAAAATGAACCCGATTGCCTTGACCGCGGTGGTGCGTGGGACACTCAGTACACCTACTGCTACGAAGAATACGACGATAACTGGTCCGGCGATTACGACATGGGAGAAATCTCCACCGACGCCAACGGTTGCGAAATAACTTCGTACGACGACGGCAGTAATTACTGGTGGTGCCCCGACGGCTCCTACGGCGGCCAATGGGATGGCGGCAGTTACGAGTACGTAGATGGATGCAACACCGAATACGACGCAACCGGCAATGTTTCCAGCGAATGGTGTGACGGCGATGAAGGCATGGAATGGGCGCCCGCTGGCGAATACAACGAAGCCTCCGGATGCTGGGTAGAGCAATACGATGACGGCAGTCGCTACGAATCATGCGACGACGGTTCCGGACTTTACTTTGATGCCTACAGCGGCGAAACCTCCACTTGGTCTCCGTCAATTTATGACGAAGAAACTGGCTGCACCACGCAAGAATACGACGGCACGATGTCGACCTATTGCGATGATGGCACCACCCTGTGGACCGACGAAAACGGTGGCACCAATCAGTCGAGTTATGACGATGAATCAGGATGCTGGACAGACTCCTACAGCGACGGCACCTCAAGCATGTACTGCGAAAACGGTTTTAGCTCATGGACTGATGCCGATGGCAACACCGAAACCTGGGCCGCTCCAGAAATTTCAGTAGACCCAGAAACCGGCTGCACCATTGAGGTGTACGACGATTGGACCAGCACCTCCTGCCCAGACGGCAGCTACTCGTGGTCAGACGGCAGTGGCGCAACTTCGACCTACAACCAAGAAACTGGCTGTTCAGAAACAACTTTTTCCGACGGGTCAAGCGACAGTTATTGTGAGGACGGCTCAGGTACTTACACCGATGCCAACGGCAACATAGAGAGCTGGGGGGTTGCGGTTTATGACCCAGATACTGGCTGCACCACCCAAGAATACGCCGATGGTTCTTCCACCTGGTGCGACGACGGAACAAACATGTGGAGCGACGAATACGGCAACACCAGCGTGTCGTCCTACAACGATGCCACTGGCTGTTGGGAAGAAGTTTACTCTGACGGCAGTGTTTCTGGCTGGTGCGATAACGGTGACGGCTACTGGATGGACGCCGACGGCAACCGTGAATCATGGACTGCTCCGGAAGTTGATTACGACTCCGCAACCGGTTGCACCACCGAAACCTATGACACAGGCGAACAATGGGTCTACTGCGATGACGGGTACACCGCCTTTACCGGCGAGGACGGCAATCTCGAAGAGTATCTGGCGCCCACCGAAGAAGTAAGAGATGATGGCGCTCGGGTCGTTACCTACCAAGATGGGATGGTGGAAATATGGGGCACCGATGATTCTTTGCGTATTACCTGGCCTGATGGCAGTTGGTATGAAGAGAGTTATCGAGAAGACGGGGCACGCGTAGAGAAATACTCTGACGGTTCAACCTACGTAGAGATGGCTGACGGAAGCTACAAATACACCGACTCCTCTGGTGGTTCTTCAAACACTGTCATGATTGGTGAAGGAAGTTCCGCAGGGTGGAAGACCCAATACGACGATGGGAGCAGTTTCACCGTTTACGAAAATGGCCGCGAGGTTTACACCGATGCTTCGGGGTACAGCCACGAAACGTCGGTTGATCCAACCACCGGTATTCGTACCACCACATCAAGTGACGGCACGGTTTCTACCGAACGCCCCAACGGTTCGTTTGAACACGTCTACCCAGACGGAACCCGCGACGTCGGTTCAGTGAACGGCGATGGCGACATCGTTATCTCCTACGCTGACGGCTCGAACGCCGTAATTAAAAATAATGGTACAGAAACCTTTGTTGACCCCTACGGAATCACCACCAAAAGAACCGTTGATGAAGAAGGCCGCATTACGGAAGTTTCCAGCGACGGTTGGTCCACCACGTTTTCGGCAGATGGTAAGTCAATGATCCGCACCGGCCCCAACGGTGAAGTGGAAACCTCGATGTTTGAAGAGGACGGTTCAATGGCCACTAACTTCAGTGATGGCTCTTCAAGTCGTTATGACGCAACAACCGGACAAAGTTCTTACACGGATGCTAACGGGGCGACTTATACCATGCGTGAGGACAAAAATGGCAATCAAGTAATGACCGACCCTTCGGGAAACACTTTGGAGTACAACCCCCGCACCAATACCTCAACGATCATCGGGGCAAATGGGGAAAGCCAAGAAACGGAACGCACCGAAGACGGCGGCTACACAGTAGAACTTGAAGACGGCACAGTCATTGAGTTTGATGAGAACGGCAACCCTCTCGGAGTCGAGAGCGATGCTTCTGATGACGGCAACTACACCATGGCCCCCGACGGCACGCTTACCACCGAGGTAAACGGCGAAACCCGTACTTACAGTACGACCGGTGGGGTAGCGGGAACTTCGACCACCACCAATGACGGCGGGGCGACACAAATGGATATGGATAACGGAGGGTCTGCTGAGGTTTCAGCAGATGGACAAACCATGACCATCACCAACGGCGATGGAACACAAGCAACCGCAGCACCTAGGGCGGATGGTGTGGTAGTAATTATTGACGGGGTCGAGTTTGTCTTTCCCTACAACGCACAAGTGGGAGGCTGAAATGAACAAGTCGCTTAAAAAATCGTCATTAGCCCTTCTGGTGGGCTTGGCATTAATAACCGCTGCTTGTGGAGGGGGAGGCGACGAAGAGGCCGCCCCTACTTCGACCATTGCTGGCGAACAAGACGCACCCACCACAACTGCCGATCCAACCGGTACGACAGAAGACACTTCAGAAGAGCCAGGGAAAACCTGTGTACTTGAAGTAAACGCTGACTGCAGCGGCGTTGACTTTTCGGGTCAAGATTTAGCGGCCATCATTGCCCCTGGGGCCGACTTAAGTGACGCTAACCTAACCGGAACCATTTTGGACGGAGCACTTCTGGTGGGGGCAAACCTCACCGGAGCGAACTTAGGCGGAGCTTCGCTGGCCCATACAAACCTGTCGGCAGCCATCCTTTCTGGAGTCAGTGCCCCCGGAGCAGTGTTTTTTTCAACAAATCTGTCCCACGTTGACTTAACCCAATCAAACCTCAGTACTGCTTTGTTTATTGAAACCGATCTGAGATCAGCAAACCTGACCGGTTCGTTAGTTGAAGGGTTAGTGGATCGACGTACCTTTAAATGCGGTACTATATGGGCCGACGGTTCGCTCAATAACAGCAGTTGCCAAGTAGTTGCCCTGGATGGTTCATGACGAACCTTTTTCAAAAGCCAAGTACCTTTCGATGAAGAAATACCGCCTTGGGGTAGTTTTGTTCGCAATTTTTGCACCCCTCACTGCGGTATGGGCGGTACCTGCTGCAGCTAGTCCGGTTTTTTTTACCGAAGTAGACGATGACGGTTGCCAACACGATGATATTGCTGGCATTGACCTGTGGTCGTGCCCCGATGGTTCTTTTGGGTCAACGGATCCAGACGGCAGTGGAAATGCTACTGATGCCGATGGCTGCCGCACCGAATGGGGGGCCGACGAAGTGGTGTACTTCGATTCTTGTGCTCCAGCGCCTACAACAACCACCACCACGGAACCACCACCGTTCCCTTTTACTGAAACGGACAGCAACGGTTGTGAAGTAACCCACAATGATGAATGGAACAGCACCTGGGTTTGTCCCGACGGGTCAAATGGTATTGGTAACCCCCTGGGTTCTGGACCCGGCTCTGAAAATTATGGTGCAGGGTGTAGCCGATCGTGGAACGGCGGCGGGGTCATTACTGAAGATACCTGCGCCTCTCCCGACCCGGAAGACGACGGCGAGGACGTGCCCAGCAACTATGACGAGGAAGGATGTTGGGTAGAAGAACACGCCGGCAACGTCACTACTCGGTATTGCGGCAACGGTGGCGGCAGCATTGAAGGCGGCGGCTATTTTTGGTCGTGGGGAGACTCGCCGGTCTACGGATTGTCGACTGCGTGTTCAGTTTCACAAAGCGGAGACGGAACTACTGTTTATTGTGGAGCAGCGCGGGCGTGGTGGAGTGGGACAGGAAACACCACCTTCACCGACCCAACAACCGCTTGTATGGTTTCAACTTATGCCGACGGTTCATCGGTCAATAGTTGCGACGATGGGACCTACGAAGAAACGGATGTAGACGGTGAGACATTTAGTGCCGGAACTATTTTTGATGCAGAGACCGGGTGCACAACTACCACTTCCACCCGCGAGGTAAGTGCAACAGTTTGTGAAGACGGGACAAGTTCTGGCACCTATTCGGATGGAAGTTCCTACCAGATCTATTTCGCCGATGATTGCTGGGTTGAGGAAAGAAGTGACGGGACTTCCAGCCGTGACTGTGAAGACGGCACCATGTGGTATACCAACGAATATGGAAGAATCATTGAAGTTTTTCAGGCCCCTGAAAGTGTTTGGGATGAAGAAACTGGTTGCAGAGTTCAGACCTTCGAAGATGGGTCATCGTGGAGATACTGCAGCGACGGGACAATTCACAGTGTAGACGAATACGGGAACTCAGAAATCTATGTTCCCCCCGTAACCGAAAGGTTTGAAGATGGATCCAAGAAGGTTACTTACGACGACGGAACGATAGAGACGTGGACGGCAGACGGAACGCTTGAGGTCAACTTCTCCAATGGTGATACCTACCGAGAAACATTTGATGAAGAAGGAACCACTTTTCGGTTATACCCAGATGGCTCTCAATACACGGTTTACGCCGATGGCAGCAGGGAGTCCACTAATCCGTGGGGCGAGACATCACGCACGGTTGAAGTACTTGAAGATGGGGTTGAAGGATGGCTCACCACTCACGACAGTGGCGCTACTCACCTTAAATATGAGAACGGCGATGAGTTTTATCAGGATCCTTCTGGGTTTACTTGGGAAGCGCAATACAACCCACAAACAGGTGAACGTACTACCACCTCTTCTGATGGGAGCCGAAAAGTAGACCGTGACGATGGAACGTTTGCCTACCTTTATTCCAACGGGACTGAAGACACCGGTGTACTGGATGCACAAGGGAACGTAATCGTCGCTCTTGCTGACGGTTCTTCTGGCATAGTTCGGCCCGATGGGAGAGAGACTTGGACGGATCCTTATGGTTATGTAAGAGTCGAATTTGTTGACGAAGATGGAAATGAAGTGATCTCGTGGGAAGACGGGTGGACAGAAACCATTTCTGCGGATGGGCTCACCCATACCAAAACTGGCCCAGATGGAGAATCAGAGTTATCTCGGTATCACTTTGATGGGACAATAGAAACCCAGTACGGAGATGGGGCAAGTAAGCATTTTGATGAATCAACGGGAATCACCACTTACACCACCAAAACAGGTTCAGTTTTTTTGATGAGCGGTGAAGGACATATTGACCTACTCACCGACCCAGCTGGCACGGTTTTTGAATATAACGAGCTGACCAACACCACTACTTTGGTAAGAGCCGATGGAAGCACACAAACTGCAGAACGAACTGCTGATGGCGGCTATCGCATAAACCTCGGCGGAGAGACAGTTTTGCTAGTTGACTCAGAGGGCAATCAGCGAGTCGAGAACGGTGACGGGCTTCGCATCCAAATTGAAGAAGATGGAACCAACATCGAAATGATGGATGGCCAGCAAATGTTTATCAGCGATGACGGCGAAATGATGCAAATAACCTACGACTCCACCGAGCCCTGCACAGGTGACTGCGTGGAAGAAACGAACTGGGACCATGACGAATCAAAACTGACTGTCACACTTGCCGATGGCACGGCAACAACGGCGGACTTGCAAGCAGATGGGTCACTAATTGTTGAAGTAAATGGGGAAACACGTACCTACCACCCCTCAGAAGGGGTAGATGGGGCAACCACCACTTACCGAGAAGAAGACGGTTCCCGGACAATGGAAACCGAAGAGGGCGGGGTTGTTCATTTCTCAGAAGATGGCCAATCCATGTCCGTCACGGATGAGCACGGTAACCAAGCAGAGGCCACCGAAGTAGAAAACGGCTATGTAGTCATGATTGAGGGTGAAGAGCATTTCTTCCCCTTCGGGTCAGACGAAGAGCCTGAAGGGCTTAGTACGGATGATGGGTGTGATCCGGATTCGGATGAGCCGTGTGGCCCAGGTAGCGAAGAGCCTGATGGTGGCGGTGAGGGTTTCGAACCGGATCCGGGCGAAGAGTTAGGTGAGGGTGAGGAGTGTGACCCTGGTTCGGATGAGCCGTGTGGCCCAGGTAGCGAGGAAGACCATGGTGAGGATGATGGTGGCGGCTTTGATTCAGGAGCGGATGACGGTTTTGACCAGGATGACGGCCAGGACCAGGACGATGGTTTTGGTGGGGAGGATAGGCCTCTCCCGGGAGCAACCGCTGTTGATGCGGGGAATGGCGCTTGGGTTACCTATCAGGGGGAAAGAATATTTTTCACCTACACCAGTCAAGATTGGGCTGAAACACCAAGTGGGGTTCCCGATCAAGATTTTGTAGCCCTAAAAGAACCTGACGGCATTATTGTGTTTTTCCAAGGAGCGGAGTGGTTTGTCCCGTTCAGTTAGCGGCCTTTAAAAACCGCTGGCCGGCGTTCAATAAACGACGCCACCCCTTCGGCAGCGTCGTCAGTGGAGGCCAGCTCGGCTTGTTGGCCGGCCATGGCAGCAATGCAGGCTTTTTCGCCTTCTAATGCATAGAGAGTTGACGAAGCTTTGGTGGCTTGAACAGCCAAAGGGGCTCCTTGGCAGATGATTTCGGCGATTTCAATGGCTCGATCAAGTTGTTGTCCGGCTGGTACTATTTCTTGCACCAAACCGATGCGGTAAGCCTCGTCAGCATCAAACTCGTCGGATGTCAACAAGTGGTACATGGCATTGCCCCAGCCGCCACGCTGCACAAAACGAATGGTGGCACCCCCGGTGGCATAAATGCCCCGTAGAGGTTCAAGTTGAGAAAAACGGCAGTCGTCTGCGGCGATAACGATGTCGCCGGCCAACATGAGTTCAATGCCCAGAGTAAAAGTGATGCCCTGCACGGCGCTAATGACGGGCTTGCTGCAGCGCGAGCTTAAGGAGGTGGGGTCAATTTTGTTTTCCCCGCGACCCCGGTCCCCGGCTTTCATCTTGTTGGCCCATTTCGGTAGGTCAAGACCAGCGGTGAAGTGAGGGCCATGAGCAAAAAGTACACCCACTCGTAGGTCCGGGTTGCTGTCTAACTCGGTGTAGGCATCAACAAGTTGCCGCATCATTTCGGGGGTAAACCCATTGAGTTTGGCGGGGCGGTTAATGCCCATCAACAAAATCTGGTCACGGACTTCGGTGGTGATGTTTCCTTCGGTGTCTGTCATAAGCATGGTTTAGCGCAACGCTGCACCGAATGCAGCAACGGCCCCCACCAAAACCGAACCTGGGGTCAGACCCCAGGTTCGGTTTGTTAAGAGGTGGAGGATTTTTCGCAGGACAGGAGGCGGGCTTTGGTTTCGAGTCCCGAGGCAAACCCACCGAGGCTGCCATCGGCTCGCAACACTCGGTGGCAGGGAACCAAAACAAGAAAGGGGTTCGCTCCGAGCGCAGTACCCACCGCACGCGTGGCTTTGGGGCGACCCAGGGCTTGCGCCAACTCTTGATAAGTGCGGGTTTCTCCAGATGGGATCAAAGTACAGTTTTTCCACACCAAGCGCTGAAAATCGGTGCCGAGGCGCTGATCAAAAGGCAAGTCGCTTGCCCCTTTGTGGGTAAACGCTTGAGCAATGGCGTTAACCAGCCCAGCCGGTGCTTTCTTGGCTAGGGGCAAATCAAGATACGGTGCAAAAGTAGGGGAGTGCGTTGACCCAGCCAACGTGCTGGCCACAATAGTTCCCTCGTCGTGGGCTACCCAAAGTAAGCCCACCGGTGAATCAACCGCTACTACTTCAGTCATTGGACTCCCCTAAATAAATGTTAAATCGGTTTCTTGCTGTCTTTCTAGCAGAGAAATTTGCTCAGATGTTTGCTCAGAAGTCCAACCAAGCAAACCAGCTAACTGCTCAGCTACCGGTTCAATCAAAACCCCAACCTCTGGATCAAACCACATGCTTCCGGTGCGTCGCACCAACACATCGTCTAAAAAGAGCGCACCATCCACTTGCACCGCCCACACGATTTCACCCGACAAAAGATGCGCCCCGGGGGCCACCGGTTCTTTTCCGAGGGTAATAACCGCTTCGGTTTCCGACCCGTAGCGTCGCACCAAACGCTCGGCAATGGGCAAAGCAAGGTCATGGTCGGCTGCTAAAGTTTGCGCAGCCAAAGACAAGTCTGAAGCAATGTCTCCACCGGGCAAGGTCTTAGAGGTAGAAGTTGTCCCACTAAAGACGGCACTGGAGTTCAAGCTCTGCTGGGCAGAGAGTTGAGTATCTACAGACTCAAGGACATCGTCGGCCATTTGGAGGTAACCGGTAAGTTTGCCACCGGCCACCGTGACAACCCCTCGGGGGCCGACCCATACTTCGTCTTTGCGAGAAAGTTCCGAAGTGGTTTGCTCCGGTTTAGAGATCAACGGCCGTAGGCCAGCCCATGCCCCGGTCACTTGCTTTGGGGTCAAAGAAATATCGAAATGATCCTCAACGGTAGTTAACAAAAAATCCACATCAATCTGTTCAACCGATGGATGGTGGGTTGCTGGTTCGAGATGACGAGTATCGGTAGTTCCCAAATACGTAACCGGTCCTCGCGGCAGGGCGAACACCGGCCGGCCATCTGAACCGGTCATGGTCACCAAGTTGTTGACCGGTAAATCGGTGCGCCGGACAGCCACGTGAATGCCGCGACTGAGTACCAAACGAGGCTCAACATCGGCTTCCAGTTGGCGGGTGGCATCAACCCACGGGCCGGTGGCGTTAACTACCACCGCGGCTTTTACCTGAATCGACCGGCCGGTAAGCGCACACTGAGCAGTAACCCCTTCTGCCTGGTTTTCGCCCAGCAGGCCATCGACAGAAAGGTAATTAGCGACTTGGGCACCAGAAGCCACCGCATCACGCAAATTGGCCAGAACCAAGCGGCAGTCATCGGTCAGATACTCGCGAAAAGTTACGGCGTAACGACTTTTTTCTGCTCGTAAAGCGGGCTCGTTTTGTGCCACTTCGGCTCGACCCCAACGACGATGGCGATCGGAGCGCTTAACCCCGCCCAACATTTCGTAAATCCGGACCACGACATCCATAAGCACTAGCCAGCGCCGGGAAGCCACCGGAAAAACCATCCAGTGCGGTTCACAAAGATGGGGAGCTAAAGCATGAACCACCGCCCGTTCACGTGCCGTGTGGCGCACCACCCGAAAATGGCCCATTGCTAAATAGCGCAGACCGCCATGAATAAGTTTAGAAGACTTAGAAGAAGTACCCGAAGAGAAATCTTTAGCCTCCAGTAATGCCACCGATAAACCACGTTGGCTAGCCGCCCGAGCCACCCCGGCACCGGTGATGCCGCCACCAATGATCACCAAATCAAAGGATGTGCTTTCAAAAGCGTCAAAAAGATCGTTTCGGCTCTGACCGCCCAGAGCCCCCGGAACAGAAATAATTCAGTCCTCGTTGTCTAAACCCGTATGAATAATCACCAATGGGCAAGGGCTGTGATGGGCAATAGATTGGCTTACCGACCCTAGGCGAAGCCCGGCAAAACCGCCGCGACCCCGATTGCCGACTACTAAAAGGTCAGCGTCTTTAGCGGCCTGCAAAAGCGTGTCGGCCGCTCGGCCTTTGGTTAGCGTCCGCACAATTTCAACCTCGGGATGACCAGCGGCTTCAAGCGCAGAATCTATAACTTCACCTTGCATGCGTTCGACCTCATTAATGAGGTCGTAAGAATCAAGCGGCACATAACCTAAATCTGGCGCAGCGGGCACATAGGTTGGGGCATAGGCCGTCACCACCTCAACAATGGAGTCACGCAGCGCAGCTTCTTCAAAAGCCCAGATTAAAGCGGCCCGGGCATACCCTGAACCCTCAACACCTACCACTATGCGACGCTTGGTCATGTCATCCCTTTGCTAATTGTTGGTTCACCTTGAGCGTAATACAGAGCGAACCATTCACCAAGAGGCAATTAGGAAAGAGCGTCTGCGACCTTGGCGCTCGCTTCGTCTTCTTCTACGTCAAGGGCAAAAGCCAATTCAGAAACAAGCACGCTTAGGGCTTTGGTGTACAAAGTTTTTTCGCCGGCCGAAAGTCCTTTAGCGGCATCACGCAAAGCCAAGTTTCGTACCACTTCGGCTACTTGATAGACGTCGCCACTTTTAAGTTTTTCTTGATGGTTTTTAAAACGGCGTGACCAGTTGGAAGGTTCACGAATATCGCGTTTTTGTAGTACATCAAAGAGATCGACCACGTCTTCTTTACTGATGGGCCAGCGCATACCGACCTCTTCGACCATGTCAACCGGCACCGAAAGGGTCATATCGCCGTGGGCCATAGTCAAAATAAAGTATTCAGTATTTTTGCCAAAAGCTTTACGCTTCTGTACTTTGTCGATAATCGCCGCACCATGGTGCGGGTAGACGACCTTGTCGCCAGGTTTAAAGGTCAACGGGAGCCTCCGTGAGCATTGCAGGAACGTCTGAGGATACCCCAAATGGGGACAGTCCGGACGCTAAAGAGTGTTAAGCGCCGAGGCGAGCACGAGCGGCCCGGCTGCGTTCTAAAAGATGTTCAGGCACACCAGAGGTATTCCCACTGGCTGCACCATCGCTGGCTGTTTCTGTTGCCGCTTCTTCACCGGCTTTGATTTCCGCGTTCAAAGTATCGTTCTCGCGGTCGATTTTAAATTGCGGCCAATCATTTTTTTGTGCCAGTTGTTCGTGGCTTACTGACCCCAAGGTGATGCCGTTAGCAAAGTCAACCCAATAGCGGTACCAAGTGATGCCATTAGCTACCTTGACTTGGCCTTCGGTTCCTTCGGGAACACCGGGGAGGTCAAGCGAGGCCACTACTTTTTGGCGGCGTTTCAAGGGGAGTTGGCGGTCGATTGTTTTAGTCATGTAAAACCTCGGCAGGGGTCGGTCGGAAAAGAATCTAGCGGATGGCAGCGAAGGTCAGGCGCCTAAACGTCGGCCTTGGTTAACCAGATCAATTATGTGCTGGGTGGCTTGGTCAAGAACCAAGTCAGACTTCGTACCGTCTCGACGATCGGTGAACTCGAGTTGATTGTTTTCTAAGCCGCGAGGACCCACGGTGAGGCGCAACGGGATACCAATGAGTTCAGCATCGGCGAACTTGACACCAGGTCGGCCAGGGCGGTCATCCAACAAGACGTCTACGCCTGCGGCCTGGAACTCGGCGTAGGCGCTTTCTGCGGCAGCCATGGACTCTTCGTGGTCGGTTTTTACCACGGTAATCACCACCTCGTAAGGGGCGATGGCCATGGGCCATTGCAACCCATTTTCGTCGTGGTGGGTTTCGGCGGCCGCCGCCATGGCCCGGCCTACGCCGATGCCGTAAGAGCCCATGGTGATGGTTTGGGTAACCCCGTCGGAGTCGAGCACTTTAGCGCCCATCGCTTCGGCATATTTGCGGCCCAATTTAAAAATGTGGCCCGCCTCAATGCAGCGCACAATGCTCAACGGTTCGCCACAAGAGATGCATGCTTCGCCTTCGAGGATTCCCCGAAGGTCTACCCAATGGTCAACCTTGATGTCGCGTTCTACATCTACGCCGGTGAGGTGAACGTCGTCAATGTTGGCTCCGGTGGTCATGCCCGATCGGCCTTGCAGAGCTAAGTCGGCATAAATAGGCAAGTCGGTTACGCCTACCGCACCCAAACTGCCGGGGGAGGCCCCCAAAGCGGCTCGAATGTCGTCGGCTTCCGCTGGTTCGATATTGGTGACCCCGGTGCAGTCAATGAATTTTTGTTCCAACAACGGGTGGTCGCCGCGCAGCAACAAGACGGTGAGTTGCCCGTTGACGTTGTAAAGCAAGCTTTTAATTTGGTGTTCCGCAGGGTGGCCGGCTTCGGCCAGAGCGGCGATGGTGCGTATGCCGGGGGTATTGAAAGACTCTGGGGCTTCGCTTCCCGGCCGGTTTTCTACCGGGTCGAGGGCCGCCGAGGCACGTTCAACATTGGCGGCGTAACCGCAACCTCCGCAGCGAGCAACGTCGTCTTCGCCGGCTGGGGAAGCCACCATAAACTCCACCGAAGCGCTTCCGCCCATGGCGCCCGAAGAGGCCTGCACCGGAAAAGCATCAAGGCCCAAGCGAGCAAAAATACGGGTGTAAGCAGCGTGGTGAGCGTCAAACGCTGCATCGAGGCCCGCATCGTCCAAATTAAAAGAGTAAGAGTCCTTCATGAAAAATTCACGCACCCGAAGAAGCCCTGATTTAGGGCGAGGCTCGTCGCGGAACTTGGTCTGAATCTGATACCAGATTTGCGGCAAGGTCTTATAGGACGTTATTTCGGCCGCCAAAGTGGCGAAAACTTCTTCGTGGGTCATGCCTAAGGCCAACTCGGCCCCTTTGCGGTCGGTGAGACGAAACATTTCATCGCCCATGGTTTCCCAGCGGCCCGATTTTTGCCAGAGATCCGCCGGATGCATGGCCGGTAAAAAGAATTCTTGCCCGCCGATGGCATCCATTTCTTGGCGAATGATGGTCGACACTTTTTGATGGACCCGCCAACCCAACGGCAACATGGAGTAGTGGCCTGACTGCAGTTGCCGCATGAACCCGCCACGCACCAGCAAACGGTGGCTCGCCGCTTCGGCTTCCGCCGGAGCATCACGCAATGTAGGGATAAAAAGGGAGGACCAGCGCACAGCGGGCCTTTCTATGAGATGAGAACCTAAAGACTGTGTTCACCCTAGCGACTGCTTGTCGCCGGGTGGTTACTTGTTGCCCCCGCTTGTTGTTTTGTGTTGCCGAGGTGCCAGACTCACTCCATGAGCGACACAACAGCAAACGATGTACAAGAAGAACTTTCAGCCTGGTTGGAAGAAAACTGGGACCCAGAATTGACGGTTGGCCAATGGTGGCAACGTCTCAACGAGGGGAAATGGTGTCACCCCTCTTTGCCGGAAGAAGCAGGAGGACGGGGCTACAACCGGGAGTTAACCCAGGCGGTAGCTGCCGGGTTGGCCGAGGCCAACGTGGTTGGGCCACCGAGTGGGTTGGGCTTAATGTTGGCTGCTCCCACCATTGCTGTCCATGGTTCCCAAGAACAGATCGATCGCTTTGTTCCGAAAATTCTTGACGGCACCGAGGCTTGGTGTCAGTTATTTTCTGAACCTAACGCCGGGTCCGACCTTGCCGGGCTGCAAGCCAAAGCGGTACGCGACGGCGACGAGTGGATTATCTCGGGCCAAAAAGTGTGGACCTCCGGTGGACATATGGCCAAGATGGGCATGCTTATTGCTCGTACCGACTTGGACGCTCCAAAACATCAGGGCATTACCTATTTCGCTATAGACATGGAACAACCCGGTATTGAAGTACGCCCCTTGCGTGAAATGACTGGCCAGGCTTTATTTAACGAAGTGTTTCTTGATGAAGCTCGGGTTCCTCACGCCAACGTGCTTGGTGGGCTGGGGGCTGGCTGGGCGGTAGCGAACAGCACGCTGGCTTTTGAGCGAGCCAGTTTGGGTGGCGGTGGGCGTCAACCCGTATCGGTACCGCCGGGAGTAATAGCTGGCCGCCTTGAACGTAAAGCGGGGAGCTTTTTGGATCGGGTAAGCCGTGGCCCTGAAGGCGGCGGTGGGCGTGGTATTTCAAGCCAAGCGCTTATGGATTTCGCCAAGGCGGCGGGCAACGAAACCGATCCAGTGATTCGTCAAGAAATAATGAAAGTCCACATTTTGGGGCAAGTGAATCGTCTCAATATGTTGCGGGCGAAATCTGGAGGCCGTCGCACCGGGGCCGAGGGCAATTTAGCCAAGTTGGCCATGAGCGAAATGGTTCGGCGAGGGCGTGAGGTTGGAAACATGATTATTGGCGCCGACGGCATGCTGGCCAGTAGCGACTGTCGTACCGGTGGCTTAGTGCAAGAAGCCACCTTGTTCTCTCCTGCGCCTTCTATCTACGGGGGAACCGACGAAATCCAGCGCAACATTATCGGAGAACGAGTGTTGGGGCTCCCTAAAGAACCTGGCCCGGCCAAAGGCACCCCGTTTCGAGAGTTGGTGCAGAACTAAAGCATTTGGTTGAGGTGAGCAAGCAAGCCTTGACGGATTTCGTTGGGTTTTTCCATCATCATCATGTGTCCGCAGTCGGCTATATCGTTGACTGCCGGCTTAGTAACAAACGAGTCAATAAGCGGCTGAGCTGCTCGGCGGGGAGTCATCTTGTCGCCACTCCCTAAAAACATGGTCACCGGGCATTGCGTGTTTTCGGCTGCCATGACTGCTTGGTCGTAAACCGAACAGGTGGCGAGATCAGTGGCCAGCACCCCTGCTGGGCTGGATTCAATGAGTGCTTGAACGCCACCCACCATAGAAAGCCCGGGGGTGGGGTTTTCCCCGACGTGTTGAAGCGACCCGAGGCCCCACGAGGCCATCAAAGCAGCCGCCTTTGGGTCATTGTCTTGGGCAGCGGCTAAGAGTTCGGGATGCACCGGCATAGCGACTGCTACTCCAAGCAGGCCAAGGGAGGCTACGGATTCTTGATGGTGGCCAGCAGCGTGAAGCGCAATTAAGGCACCCATAGAGTGACCTACGAGGTGAAGCGGTTGGTCAAAGTATTCGGCCAGCGCAGCCACCCAAAGGGCAAGGTCTTCAATACTGGTAAGGGGAGGACCATCAGAACGGCCGTGCCCGGGGAGGTCCACCGCTAAGGCTCGAAAGCCGTGATGGGCTAAGAAACGGGTTTGGTGCGACCAAACCGTCCGGTCCATGCCGGCACCGTGGACAAGAACTACTAATGGCTCGCTGCGGTTAGCTAAAGGCACCGCCCCGGTGGCTGCATGAATGGTCTGGCCATTCAGAGTAAGGAACATCAGGGTTACCGTTGCGATGCCTTCAAGGCTCGGTCAAGGTCGGTGCAAATATCTTTGGCATCTTCGAGCCCTACCGAGAGGCGAATCAAATTATCGCTGATGCCGGCTGCTTCGAGGTCTTGGTCGCTCATTTGTTGGTGAGTAGTTGACCCAGGGTGAATAACCAAGGTTTTGGCATCACCAATGTTGGCCAGGTGCGAAGCCAACGACACCCCTTCGATAAATTTGCGTCCTGCGGAACGGCCACCTTTTACGCCGAAGCTCAAGATGGCGCCGGCCCCTTTGGGGTAAAGGCGTTTGGCCAACTCAAAATCGGGGTGGCTGGGGTGTTCGGGGTGTTTGATCCATTCCACCGCAGGATGTGTATCAAGCAGGCCCAGCACTTTTCGGGTGTTTTCAACGTGACGATCCATGCGCAACGGCAAGGTTTCTATGCCTTGCAAAAGGTAAAAAGCATTTGCGGGGCTCATGCAAGCACCAAAGTCACGCAGGCCTTCGGCCCGGGCCCGCATAGAGAGTGCCTGTGGGCCAAATTCTTCGGTAAATGTTATGCCGTGGTACCCGTCGTAGGGTTCGGTCAACGTGGGGAACTTGCCGCTGGCTTCCCAATCGAAACGCCCGCCGTCAACAATTGCTCCCCCAATGGCTACTCCGTGGCCGCCTAAAAACTTGGTTACCGAATGCATGACAATGTCGGCGCCATGTTCAATGGGCCGCACCAGGTACGGCGTGGCAAAAGTGGAATCCACACAAAGTGGTAAACCAGCAGCGTGGGCTACTTCAGCAACGGCGGCGATGTCGAGTACCTCAATGCCGGGGTTGCCGAGGGTTTCGGCGAAGACCAGTCGGGTCTCGGGGCGAATGGCTTCGGCAAAAGCTTGAGGGTCTCGAGGGTCGACAAAAGTTGTGTTGATGCCAAAACGAGGCAAGGTGAGGTTCATCATGTTGTGGGTGCCGCCGTAAATATTGCGGCTGGCCACAATGTGGTCTCCGGCACTAAGCAGGGTGGCTACGGCAAGGTGGAGGGCGGCTTGACCGCTGGCTGTGGCTACGGCACCTACGCCACCTTCTAGCGAAGCGATGCGTTCTTCCAACACTGAAACGGTGGGGTTAGAGAGTCGGCTGTAAAGGTGGCCGCTTACTTCGAGGTTGAAGAGTCCGGCTGCATGATCGACGGAATCAAAAACGTAGGAAGTGGTTTGATGGATGGGTACGGCTCGTGACCCGGTGGTGGGGTCGGGCTGTTGGCCAGCGTGTAGTGCCCGGGTGTCGAAACCAAGAAAATCTGGGTCAACCATGTCAGCAA
>Ga0233445_1001321_pt1 | contig 19083 bp, 20 predicted proteins | sample SI_124_October20_5_FD_182779 | JGI IMG/M metagenome (GOLD analysis project Ga0233445, IMG submission 182779) | Seawater microbial communities from Saanich Inlet, British Columbia, Canada - SI_124_October2016_100_MG | ecosystem: Environmental > Aquatic > Marine > Inlet | place: Canada: British...
ATAGATTAAACAGGCAAGTGACGGTTGTTGCGTTAGGCGGTGGTGTGATTGGCGATATGGCAGGGTTTGCTGCGGCATGTTACCAACGAGGAGTTCCATTTATACAAGTTCCCACTACATTATTGTCTCAGGTTGACTCTTCTGTTGGTGGTAAAACAGGTGTTAATCATGCTCTAGGTAAAAATATGATTGGTGCTTTTTATCAGCCACAATGTGTGGTTATTGATACCAATACGTTGAATACCTTAGATGACCGGCAGTTATCGGCTGGCATTGCCGAAGTGATAAAATATGGTTTAATTAATGACCTGGAATTTTTTGTATGGCTGGAAAATAATATGCAGTCATTGTTAAATCGAAACCCAGAAAGTCTTCGTTATGCCATCAAAGCATCGTGTCAAAATAAAGCCAATGTGGTTGCAGAAGATGAAAAAGAAGCGGGTGTTAGGGCTTTATTGAATTTGGGTCATACATTTGGCCATGCGATAGAAACCAATGAAGGTTATGGGACTTGGTTGCATGGTGAGGCTGTTTCTATTGGTTTGTTGATGGCTGCAATTCTATCTTATAAACAGGGATGGATCACTGAAGATGACAAGAACCGAGTTCAGCAATGTTTAGCATCTGCAAATCTACCCTATAAAATACCTGAAAAAATGAATGCAGATGATTTTATTAAACTAATGTCTGTTGATAAAAAAGTGAAGGATGGAGTCATCAGGCTGGTATTAATGAAATCCATTGGCGAATCCTTCGTGACTTCTGAATACGATCATTCATTATTAATTGAAACACTGAACGGTGTCTAAACTAATTCAAAATCCTCCCTATATGCAACAAATGGGACTCAAAAGAGCGCCTTTTGCGGATTCTTCTGAGGGGCTATTTTATTTTCCTGAACCAACCTATAAGCAATGCATTGATCTATTGAATCTCACCGTGTCATTTACTGAAAAAATTTCAGTGGTGATTGGTGAAAATCAAAGTGGTAAAACAACCCTGATGAATGCTTTTCTTCAACAAAGTATCGATTCATGGCGTATCTGCTATTTTTCTGCAAGCAGTGAATTGCAACCCGTAGAAATTCTACAGCAAATTATCAAACAGTTTGAGTTAGTGATCCATCAAGCCGATGCAATACAAGTTATCAAGCAACTACAGAATAAACTCATTTCATTGTCTCAAACCAATCAAATACCCGTATTAATCATTGATAACGCTCATTTATTGTCGGTTGAAAATATTAAAAGAATTTTGGCTTTGTATGAGTTTGTTGATGAAAAGTCAAAAATACATCGGTTATTAAAAATAGTATTTTTTGGTGATACCTCACTAAAGCACAATTTAGCCGCCAAAGATATTCCTTATATGAATAGACAAGCGATTCACTGGATGAAAATGCCAACTATCTCCCCAGAGTTTATTTTTGACTACATTCATTATCGAATTAATGTCTCTGGTGGAGTGATTGATGAGTCTATTTATGATCAGCAACATATCAAACAAATTTATCAAGAGTCTCAAGGGCATCCAGGTATTATCAACGAGCAAGCTCATAAAGTATTGATGACCAAAAAGAGTTGGTTTTCGGGTCTGTTCTCTTCCAAAGAAAAGTTCGTGGCACTGTTACAAATTATTGGCAGTGTGCTTGGTATTATTGGACTGATTGCTGTATTGGTATTTCAAGATGAGATTAATCAATTTATTCAAGGTAGTGAAGAAGTTAGCCCTACTGTTAATAACAATAAGACAACAAAATTAAAAATAATTGAAAAGCCATTTCCCGAAAAAAAAATCATTAAAACAATTGGAACGAGTGAAAAATTAGAAGTTGAAGTATTAAAAAAAATTCCACAAGAGAAAAACTTGAGTAGTAACAAGCAACAAGAAAAAATAAAAGATAAAACAATTGCTCCCATTAAAAAAATAACACCTAAAGTGGTAGCATTAACGGTAAAGACGTCAAAAAAGCAAAAAATTAGTTTGTCCTGGAAAGATCATCAACGATGGTTGTTGCAGCAACCTGATATATTTTTCACTTTGCAATTGGTTGGAGTACATGAGGAATCTTCAATTTATAAGTTTGCAAAAGATTATAAAATTGATCAGGATGAATTGCTTTATTTTCATACCAAACGTAATGGAATTGATTGGTTTTCAATGTTGTATGGTGTGTATCCTGATAAAAAGATGGCTGAAAAAAAGATGAAAGAATTGACGACACAATTACAAGGTTTTCAGCCTTGGGTGAGAGACTTGGGATCGGTTAAGGCAGAAATTCAAAAGAATAATTAAGGTAAGGGGAAGCAAAATAAATAAATGTCCAAATTGCGCAGGATTTTTGTTCGCCTTTGAGGCGCAAAAATAGGCGTATAGTCGAACTACACAACTATTTTTGCAACAAAAAAGGTGGACAAAAAAACAAGCAAGCTGGATGTTTATTTATTGCACATCCCCTAACCCTGAATAATGACTAATTAGGATGACAATATGATTCAAAGTATGACGGCATTTTCACAACAACAAAAGAAAACTGGAGCGGGTATATTTGTTTGGGAAATTCGTTCAGTCAATCATCGCTATTTGGATATTTATTTAAGAATACCTGATGATTTTAAGTTTTTAGAAATGGATATTCGAAATCTGGCTAAAAAAATGCTTAAGCGAGGTAAAATTGAATGTTCCTTAAGGTATAAAATGGATGGGACTCAAAGTTCTGAATTGAATATTAATCAGTCTTTGGTTAATGAAATTATCAAAGTATCACAAAATATATCATCAATGGCGCAACAAAAACCACAGATTGATCCTGTTGAGATACTCAAATGGCCTGGTGTTGTAGAGTCTAATTCAATTGATAAAGAAGCCATTAAAAAGCAAGTGCTGGACTTATTTCAAGTCACATTAAGTGACTTATCAGATCATCGCAAGCGTGAAGGTCAAGCGTTGTGTGATGTGATACAGCAGAAGCGTCTGGAATTTATAGCGCATATTCAGACGGTCCGAGAAAGAATGCCAGAGCTGTTAAGTGAATTAAAATCTAAATGGCAAACTCGTTTGACTGAGTTTAAAGAGGATGTTGATTCAAATAGAATTGAGCAAGAAATGCTGATTATGATCCAAAAACTGGATATTGAAGAAGAATTGGATCGGCTGGATGCTCATGTCATAGAGCTTGAGCGAATTTTAAGCAAAGAAGAGCCTGCGGGTCGTCGATTAGATTTTATGATGCAGGAGTTTAACCGTGAGTCCAATACCATTACCTCAAAATCTTCTGATATATTAGTCACTCAGGCAGGAGTAGATATGAAAGTATTAATTGAGCAAATGCGAGAACAAATTCAAAATATAGAATAGGGAAAAATGATGGGTTTTTTTGATAAAGTAAAATCAATAAAGAATATGGTAACAGGTGGGGGTGCAACAGTCACTATCGGTGATTTCAAGCCTGTTTGGGGAGAGCCATTTAGTATTTCAATCACCGCTGAAATTGGTGATGCCGATGTTAAAATAGACAAAGTTTATTTATTGGTTGAGGGCAATGAAACGGTTCGTATTGATAACTTTCGATTTACTGACGGTGAAGGTGATAGTTATTATAAAGATATTCATACCACCGAAAATACGTTCAGAGATGAAATGGAAGTTGCCGAAAGTCAAACACTGGAAGCCAATGAAACTTATACTTGGGAAGTTGAATTAGAATTACAGGATGTGTTACCGACTTATCATGGTCCTAATGCAGAGCATAGTTGGCGATTACAGGCTGCACTGGATGCTTTTGGTAATGATCCAGATTCTGGTTGGGTTATGTTTGAGCTGGAATAACCAGAATGATGTATTCTGAGGGGAAAATCAAAAAAGTCAAAAAAACCAGTTTAATCATGAGTTTTTTGGGCGTGATTTTTTTTATCTTACCCATGTTCGTCATTGCGGTCGCCTATCAAAAACCTCACTATGACTTTATTTGGAAGTGGTCTACTGGTTTTATGCTCTTAGGTGTTGTGCTTTTTATTTGTGGGACAATTATTCATACTTATTGTAATTATAAAAAGCTCAGTTGTGGGAGTGATGGTTAAGCTTAGGTAACACGCAATAAATAAACTACCCATATTATACAGAAATTTTGTTTGTCTTTTTTGTTACAAAAATAGGCGTGTAGTCGCTCTACATAACTTTTTTTGTGGCAAAAAAGACGGACAAAAGAGCCAGTAAGATGGGTAGTTTATTTATTGCGAGTTACCTTAAATAAGGTTAAACCATTTGTCTGGTTTCGTGAATATGATGCCATTTATTCAATATTTTTTCGAAAGTATAATAATCAATGGGTTTGCTGATGTAATCATCCATACCTGCATCAAGACATTTTTGTCGATCTTTTTCTGAGGCATCAGCAGTCATTGCAATGATGATATGTTGATTGCCACGTTTGCGCAATGTTCTGGTGGCTTCAAGTCCATCCATTTTAGGCATGTTGACATCCATGAATATCATGTCATAAGGTGCTGATGCAACCTGCTTCAAAAGATCGACACCATTTTCAACAATATCTGTTTTGCATTGCATTTTCTTGAGCATTGACTTTAATACGGCTTGATTGATTTTGTTGTCTTCAGCAGCAATCATTTTTAAGGTGTTGAGAGGGGGAAGCGGGTTAGAAAAGGCATTGTTTTGGTCAGGGGATAAGTTTTGTTCGAGCAGTTGAGTTGGTCGACTCAGCTTTAACCATTGTTCTATCATTGATTTTAAGTTTTCCAGTACCAGAGGTTTGCTCATAAAATCATTCATACCAACATCCATACATTTTTGGCGATCTTCAAGATCGGTGTTGGCAGTGACTGCGATGATCGGCAATTGATCAAATTGTGGTTGTTGGCGAATTTTAAGGGTGGTTTCCCAGCCATCCAATATAGGCATTTGACAATCCATTAATATCAGGTCAAAAGTTTGTTTTTGCAGTAAATCAAAGGCTATTTGTCCATTTTCTGCAAAAGTAACATCATAGCCCAGTTTTTGTAACATAGCGTTGAGAGTGAGCCGATTAACTGGATGGTCTTCGGCAGATAAAATGGTGGCCGTTGGTGATTTTTGGTTGGATACGGATTGTAGCGCAGAAGTGACTGTTGGTTTGCTAATAGACAGTTGTTCGTGAATCGTATTGAGTAACAGCGAATTTGAAGCAGGCTTATTTAAACATCGGTTAATGCCTGCTTCTGAAGCTATTTTTTTCTCTTTTTTACCCGTTCCAGATGATAACATAATGATTTTAGAGTTATGTGTCAGGTTTTCGTTTTGTAATAATTTCATGAAACCAAAACCATCTATTTTTGGCATCATTAGGTCTAATAAAATGATTTTGTAACTGCTTTTATGTTCTTTTATTTTATTTTTTATTGCGTTGATACCTGCCATTGCTGAATCAGCTTCATCAACTTTAAATCCCCACTTCGTTAGATTTTTGGTTAATATCATTCGATTGGTTTGATTGTCATCAATAACCAGTGCGGGGAGTTGGTCAAATTGTGTTGTTGAATATAGATCCGCATCGGGGGTTGCAATAGAGAAGGGAATCTCAAACCAAAATGTGCTGCCTTTGTTAAGTTCAGAGGTTACACTGATGTGGCCGTTCATTAATTGAATGAGTTGTTGGCAAATGGTCAGTCCCAGACCTGTACCTCCGTATTCTCTTGTGGTTGAGTTGTCTGCTTGAGTAAAATGTTCAAAAATATGTTCCAGTTTGTCTTCATGAATTCCAATGCCTGTGTCTTTGATTTCAAATTTTATTGTTGCTTCCGCTTTATTGTCTTGTTGGATCAATGTTGCTGAAATAACAATTTCGCCCTGATGGCAAAACTTAATGGCGTTAGAAATGAGATTATTAAATATTTGTCTTAACCTGATAGGGTCACCTGAGACCCATTTAGGAATCTGATGATCAATGTCATGAATAATTTCAATTGATTTTTCAAAACACCGTGTTGCTTGTAGTGAAGAAACTTCTTCGACCAATTGGTGAAGATTAAATTTAACCTGTTCAAGATCTAGTTTATTTGCCTCAATTTTAGAAAAATCAAGAATATCATTTAAAATCCCCATTAAAGCATTGGCTGAGTTATAGGCTGTTTCAATAAATTGTTTGTTGTCATCATCTAATTTGGTTTCTCTTGAAAGTCCTAGCATACCGATGACACCATTCATTGGTGTTCTAATTTCATGACTCATATTAGCAAGGAACATTGACTTTGCTTGATTGGCTTCTAGTGCCTGGTCTCTTTTATTGCGTAACTCAGTTTGGGTTTGTTGGAGTTTTTCTGCCATTTCATTAAAGTATTGGGCGAGTTCTCCAAGTTCATCAGTTGTTTGTAGTGCAACACGTTGATTAAGGTCGCCTTCACCAACTTGTCTGACGACAGACATTATTTTTTCAATGGGTGAAATAATGCCGTACCGAGATAATAAAGTGGCTCCTAACAGTGATAATAATAACGTTATAATGCCAGAAATAATGCCATAATTAATGGTTTCATCTAGCTTTGCTTTTGAGGTGCGAATATCCAGAGTGAGTTTGTCAAAAACATATCGTTGATATTGTCTGATTAGTGATGCCAGTTGTCGTTGATGCCTGTTGATTTGTCCTGTTATTTGTTTAATTTTAGAAAGTGATATTGTTTCTTCTATTAAGCCTTTTGCCAATGGGTTGGCTAATTGGTAATAGGCTCGTAAGGTGATTAAAATTTGTTGTAATTGCGAGGCTTGTTGTGGATAGAGATATTTGAAATTATCAATTTTTTGTATTGTTTGATGATAACTTTTATCAATGACTTTCAGGTCATCTTGTTCAGCGGTTGCCACAGCGGACTCAAATTCTTGTTGAATTTTGACGATTGATTTTTCCGTTTCATCTGCAAATTTTAGCAATGGTAAATGAGTCGATTCAATAGAATTAATCAAGCTATTGATTTGATTGATTTTCCATGATGAATAAGCTAAAAAAAATAAAAATCCGATAATGCCGATGCCTGCAATTAGTATGATACGGTATCGGATAGGGTAGTCATTGATGGGCATAAGGAGTTAAATCTCTTTTGTTATTTGTAGGTTTTTTTCCTAAAAATATTGCAGTTTATTATTATTTTAATATAGCTTACTTTTAATGAATGGGTAAGGGGTTGCGGAGGCATGATGGGGCTTATTTTTTTCTATTGTAGGTTATTTATTCCGTATGTTTCGTAAGGGAATGGTTGGGCGTGCTTTAGTTGGCGGGAAAAAGTATTTATTGAGTAATGCTGTATGGAAGACGAGGTCGGTTGGAGATAAAAATTATTATTCCTGTCTATCCATGTGACATTAAATAAATGAAAGTAAGAACGGGACGTTATTTCGTGCCCGTTCCTTGAATCAAAAGCTCAGTTTTTTACAATTCAATTTTTTTATATTTAATTCGATGAAGTTGGTCATATTCCGCACCCAGTCGACGTTTTTTGTCTTTTTCATAATCGGCATAATTGCCTTCAAACCATTCAACATGACTGTCACCCTCATAGGCAAGGATGTGAGTGGCAATTCGGTTTAAAAACCAACGGTCATGAGAGATCACCACGATACAGCCAGGAAAAGCCAATAATGCTTCTTCTAAAGCTCGTAATGTTTCAATATCTAAGTCGTTGGTTGGCTCATCCAGTAATAGTAGATTGCCTCCATTACTGAGTAATTTGGCTAAATGGACTCGATTTCTTTCGCCACCCGATAAATTGCCAATTTTCTTTTGTTGATCGGTTCCTTTAAAGTTAAATCGACTGACATAAGCTCGTGAATTGATTTTATAATTGCCAATGGTCATGATGTCTTGGTCGCCAGAAATTTCTTCCCAGACATTTTTATTGTCATCTAATGCATCGCGTGACTGATCAACATGAGAAATTTTGACAGTTTCTCCTATTTTAATTGTTCCACTGTCGGGAGTTTCTTGACCTGTCAGCATTTTAAACAGAGATGTTTTACCTGCGCCATTTGGTCCTATGATGCCAACGATGCCTCCAGCAGGTAATTTGAATGAGAGGTCGTCAATCAGTAGGCGATCTTCAAAGCCTTTGGATAAATTTTCGATTTCAATGACTAAATCCCCCAAGCGAGGGCCTGGTGGAATATAAAGGTCTTGGGTTTCGTTGCGTTTTTGAAAATCTTGAGAGCTTAATTCATTGAAGCGACTGATTCTAGCTTTACTTTTAGCTTGTCTGCCTTTGGGGTTTGATCTGACCCATTCAAGTTCTGCTTTGACGGCTTTTTTACGGGCTGAATCTTGTTTTTCTTCAATCTCCAGTCGGGCTTCCTTTTGCTCTAGCCAGGATGAATAATTACCTTCATAAGGGATGCCATGACCTCGGTCTAGCTCCAGAATCCAGCCTGCAACATTGTCGAGAAAGTAACGGTCATGAGTAATCGCAACCACAGTGCTGGGGTATTCCTGTAAAAATCGTTCTAACCAGGCAACAGACTCCGCATCAAGGTGATTGGTAGGTTCATCTAATAGTAACATGTCGGGATTGGAAAGGACTAAACGACACAAAGCAATGCGACGACGTTCACCGCCAGACAATGTGGTGACATCCGCATCCCATGGAGGAAGTCTCAAAGAATCGGCCGCTATTTCCAATTTTCTTTCTATTTCCCAGCCTTGGCAGGCCTCTATGGCATCTTGTAATTTACCTTGTTCTTCCATCAGTTGATTCATTTCGTCATCACTCATGGGTTCAGCAAATTTCATGCTGATGTCATTGAATTTTTCGACCAGTTCAATGGTGTCTTTAACGCCTTCTTCGACATTGCCTTTGACGTCTTTGTTGGGGTCTAGTTCGGGTTCTTGTGGTAAATAGCCAATTTTAATGTCTTTTTGAGGTCGTGCTTCACCGTTGATATCTTTATCGAGACCCGCCATAATTTTGAGCAGTGTTGATTTGCCTGAACCGTTAAGTCCTAAAATGCCAATTTTTGCACCAGGGAAAAAAGATAAAGAGATGTCTCTAAGAATTTCACGTTTTGGCGGAACAACTTTGCCAACTCGGTTCATGGTAAAAATATATTGAGCCATAAAAAATGATTCCTCTTCTTTAAGTTTGAAATTCTATCGATACTAGCAAATTAATATATGGAACAAAATATCAATTCTAATTTTTCTTGTACTTGTCAGTTGATCAGGTAAAATACGCTTCTTTGATAAAGCTACACGTTGGGAGATGGTATGTTTACAAGTGATATGAAAATTGCGGGTTTTGATGATGAAATTTGGGATGCAATTCAAAAAGAAGAAGTCAGGCAAGAAGAGCATGTAGAATTAATTGCGTCTGAAAATTATACCAGCCCCCGTGTGATGCAAGCACAAGGTACGGTCTTAACCAACAAATATGCAGAAGGTTATCCTTACAAAAGATATTATGGTGGTTGTGAAAATGTTGATGTGGCAGAACAATTGGCGATTGATCGTGTTAAAGAATTATTTGGTGCAGATTATGCCAATGTACAACCACACTCAGGTTCACAGGCAAATGCAGCTGTTTATCTGGCGCTATTAAATCCTGGGGATACTATTCTAGGTATGAGTTTGGCAGATGGTGGTCACTTAACTCATGGTTCAAAAGTCAATTTTTCAGGTAAAATCTACAATGCAATTCAGTACGGTTTAAATAATGATACTGGCGAAATTGATTATGACAAAGTAGAAGCATTGGCTGATGAGCATCAACCGAAGCTAATTTGTGCTGGATTTTCAGCGTATTCCAGAATTGTTGATTGGCAACGTTTTCGTGATATTGCAGACAAAGTGGGTGCATACTTATTCGTTGATATGGCTCATGTGGCTGGATTGGTAGCTGTTGGCGAATATCCCAGCCCTGTACAAATAGCAGATGTAACGACCAGTACCACACATAAAACATTGCGTGGGCCACGAGGCGGAATAATTTTAGCAAAATCCAATCCAGATTTAGAAAAGAAATTTAACTCATTGGTTTTTCCTGGCTCGCAAGGTGGACCGTTAATGCATGTGATTGCCGCTAAAGCCATTGCATTTAAAGAAGCATTGCAAGCAGATTTTAAAGTGTATCAACAACAAGTGGTTAAAAATGCAAAAACCATGGCAAATGTTTTTATTGAGCGAGGTTACAATGTTGTCAGTGGTGGTACAGATAATCATTTATTTCTGGTTGATTTGATTGATAAAAACATTACTGGAAAAGAGGCTGATGCCGCTTTGGGACGTGCCAATATTACAGTGAATAAAAATGCTGTACCGAATGACCCTCGTTCTCCATTTGTTACCAGTGGCTTAAGAATTGGAACACCAGCGGCAACCACTCGTGGGTTTAAAGAACAAGAAATAACTGACTTGGCAAATATGATGTGTGATGTACTGGATAATATTGAAAATGAACAAATTAATGCAGATGTGAAGACAAAAATACTCGATCTGTGTTCTCGATTTCCTGTTTATGCTTAGTGCGGAAGACATAGCCAATGCGTTGTCCATTTTGTAAAGCTCAAGATACCAAAGTCATTGATTCTCGTCTGGCCAATGAAGGTGTGCAAGTGCGACGACGCAGGGAATGCAGTGTTTGTAAAGAGCGCTATACCACTTTCGAGACAGCAGAATTAAACTTGCCTAAAGTTATTAAACGAGATGGCAGTCGGCATCCTTTCAATGAGGAAAAATTACGGGCAGGGCTCGCTCGTGCTTTAGAAAAAAGACCTGTCAGTAATTCAGACATGGAATCCGTTATTAATAAAATTAATCATCGTTTGCTAACTTTGGGTGAGCGTGAAATTGCTTCTGGAAAGATTGGTGAATGGGTGATGAATGCACTTCGAGAATTGGATCATGTTGCCTATGTTCGTTTTGCTTCAGTTTATCGAAGTTTTGAAGACGTTAAAGCTTTTAAAGACGTGATTGATGGGCTTGAAGAGGATGCATCTTCTTGAGTGATTTGTCCGATATTGATGATTTTCGCTTGATGGCAAGAGCCATTCAACTGGCTAAAAAAGGTTTATATTCAACTCATCCAAACCCAAGGGTGGGTTGTGTTATTGCCCGTAATAATGAAATTGTAGGCGAAGGTTGGCATCAAAAATCAGGGCAGGCACATGCAGAAATTAATGCGTTAAATGATGCTGCAGGACAAGCTAAAAATTCAGTGGCTTATGTGACTTTAGAGCCGTGTTGTCATTTTGGTAAAACTCCGCCATGTGCTGATGCATTGATTAATGCAGGTGTTTCTCGGGTGGTGGTCGCCATGCAAGATCCTAATCCACTGGTTGCAGGGAAAGGCATTGCTCGCTTAAGGGATGCAGGTATTGAAGTCATTGATGGCGTTTTAGATCAAGAAGCAAAATTACTCAATCCTGGATTTATTAAAAGGATGTCCACGGGCTTACCTTATGTTCGTTGTAAATTGGCAATGGGATTGGATGGCAGAACGGCGATGGCAAGTGGTGAGAGCAAGTGGATAACGGGTGATCAAGCTCGACGAGATGTGCATTGCCTAAGAGCTCAAAGCTCGGTCGTGATGACAGGTATCGGTACTGTTTTAGCGGATGATCCCTTCATGACGGTGCGAATTGAAAAAGATTATTTTATTTTAAATGAAGTGCCTGAGCCATTAAGAGTGATATTAGACTCATCATTAAGAACGCCTATTGATGCCAAAATATTTAATCAGCCTGGTAAGGTCATTATTTTCACATCAACAGAAAATAATGATTATTTTGACTCATTTGATGTGAAAAAAGTCTCTTTTTGTGTGTTGCCTGAAATCGATGGTGGGTTAGATTTGCAAGCTGTATTGATTCATCTGGCGAAATTAGAAGTCAATGAAATTTTACTTGAAGCAGGGGCTACACTTTGCGGTTCAATGCTAAAAATGGGTTTGCTGGATGAAATTGTTATTTATATGGCACCTCATGTGATGGGGGCAAATGCTCGTGGATTGTTCAATTTGCCAGCGATTGATAAAATGAGTGATAGAATCAAATTAAAGTATCAGGATGTCCGACAAGTGGGCGATGATCTTAAAATTACATTACAAGCAGGTTAATGGATCGTGTTTACTGGGATTATACAAGCCGTCGGGTCTTTGGTGACCACAGAGCGCAGAGGTGACGACAGTCGTTTGAAAGTCGCCACAGGTTGTTTGCCATTGGAAAACGTGGGTTTGGGTGATAGTATTGCGGTCAATGGTGTGTGTTTAACCGTAACGCAGTTACTGACAAATGGTTTTTGGGCTGATGTTTCTGTAGAATCATTAAAAAGAACAACCCTGGGTTTATTAAAAACAGGTGATGCTGTCAATCTTGAAAAAGCATTGACGCTTAGTACTCCATTGGGTGGGCATCTGGTGAGTGGTCATGTTGATGGCGTTGGAGTGGTTCTGAGTAAGGAAAAAGAAGGTCGATCCGTTAAATACAGGGTTAAAACACCCGCAAGTTTAACCAAATACATTGTTGAAAAAGGCTCGATTTGTGTTGATGGTGTTAGTTTAACCGTTAATGCAATTGTGGACGATGTGTTTAATTTGAATATTGTTCCGCATACCACTCAAGGTACAATTATTGATCAATATCAAGCGCAGTCTCAAGTCAATCTTGAAATTGACTTGATTGCACGATATGTTGAAAAAATGATGTTTAAACAGCAAGATGAATCTAGTCAGGAAGGGATGACTCTCTCATTTCTGATGCAAAATGGTTATATGAAATGAATACAGTTGAAGAAATAGTAGAAGATATCCGTCAAGGGAAAATGGTCATTTTGATGGATGATGAAGATCGTGAAAATGAAGGCGATTTAATCATGGCTGCCACTAAAGTTCGACCAGAAGATATAAATTTCATGGTGCGCTATGGTCGTGGGCTGGTCTGTTTGACTTTAACGCCACAACGGTGTCAGCAACTTCGTTTGCCATTGATGGTGAATGATAACCAGTCATCTGAGGGAACTAATTTTACCGTTTCTATCGAGGCGGCTAAAGGTGTGACAACAGGTATTTCGGCAGCAGACAGAGCCGCTACAATTTTAGCCGCAGTTGCTGACAATGCAAAGCCTGAAGATGTGGTGATGCCTGGGCATATTTTTCCGTTGATGGCACAATCAGGGGGTGTCTTAATTCGGGCAGGACACACTGAGGCAGGATGTGATTTATCCCGATTGGCTGGTTTGGATCCATCATCAGTCATTGTTGAAATTTTAAATGAAGATGGCTCGATGGCTAGACGTCCTGATTTGGAAATCTTTGCCAAACAACATGACATTAAAATGGGTACCATTGCCGATTTGATACACTATCGGACACAAAATGAAAAAACCATTGAGCGGATTAATGAATGTCAGTTGCCCACTAAATATGGTGAATTTAAACTGATTGCTTTTCAAGATTGCATTGACAATGAATTACATTTGGCACTGGTTAAAGGCAAGGTTGATCCTGAAAAACCTATTTTAGTTCGTGTCCACATGGAAGATTTAATTTGTGATTTATTTGAAGTTGAGCACAACGGTTGTGGTTGGCCATTATCTCATGCTTTTAAACAAATTTCGGCAGAAGAAAATGGTGTCATCTTGATTTTACGCAGAAAAGATTGTGTTCAACATTTAGTGAGGCGAATACAGGATTTTCAACTACATGATGCCGATATGAAAATACCCACCAAACAGTCATCACCTTCTGATTTAAGAACTTATGGTGTGGGTGCTCAAATATTATCCGAACTGGGCGTCAGAAAAATGAGGGTGTTGAGTGCACCTAAAAAAGTGCATGGGCTTTCTGGCTTTGGAATGGAAATTGTTGAATATGTTGAATGTGAGTAATTTGGAGTAAGGTGCATAGAATGAGTGGAATTAAAGTAATTGAAGGTGAATTAACAATCAGGAATACCCGTTTTTGTTTGATTGTGACAAGATTTAATAGTTTTATTACCGAGCGTTTGTTAGAAGGAGCCGTTGACACATTAAAGCGACATGGCGCTCAGGAAAAAGATTTAACCATTATTAAAATTCCAGGGGCATTTGAAATGCCTTTAATGGTTCAGCAAGTTGCCGTAAAAAAAGATTATGACGCCATTATTGCGCTTGGTGCTGTTATTCGTGGTGGTACACCACATTTTGATTATGTGGCTGGAGAGTGCGTTAAAGGTTTGGCAACGGTATCACTACAACATCAAGTTCCCGTGTCTTTTGGAGTGTTAACCGTTGATAGTATTGAGCAGGCCATTGAACGTGCAGGTACTAAGGCGGGTAATAAAGGTGCTGAAGCTGCGGACTCTGCAATCGAAATGGTTAATGTGTTAAGACAAGTAAATTAATGAGTTTTTCAAAAAAAACTGCTGCCAGAAGAACAGCTTTACAAGCTTTATACCAATGGTTGATGACGGATGCGGGTATCAGTGATATTGAAAATCAGTTTAAAGACAGTCAGGATTTAAGCAGAGTCGATATTGATTATTTTCATGAGTTGATTTCACAGGCAACCGCTCAGTTTGAGCCATTAAAAGAAATGTTGAGTGACGATGTCGATCGTCCTTTTGATGAAATAACGCCTGTTGAAAAAGCAATTTTATTGATTGGTTCTTATGAATTGGTGAATAAAATTGAGATGCCTGGTCGTGTCGTCATTAATGAGTCCGTTAATGCGGCAAAAAAATTTGGTGCGGATCAAAGTCATCGTATGATTAATGGTGTTTTAGACAGAATTGCGAAGCGTGTTAGACCCAATGAATTTTAGCAGAGTTGATGTCAATCTCTGAATTTCAATTAATTGACCAATGTTTTGCTGATAATACTCATCAGCGAGAAGATGTCATTGTTGGAATCGGTGATGACTGTGCCGTTTTAAATGTTTCACAACAACAGCAATTGTTGGTTTCTGTGGATACATTGGTTGAAAATGTCCATTTTTTTTCAGATATGGATCCTCATCTTTTAGGTTATCGTGCGTTGGCGGTGAGTTTAAGTGACTTGGCCGCAAGTGCGGCAATACCTACCTGGTATACCTTGGCATTATCTTCAAATCAAATAGATCGCTGTTGGGCGCAATCATTAAACGCAGGAATGCAAGAGCTGGCTGATCAATTCAATATGCAGCTGATCGGTGGAGACACAACTAAAAGCCGCGATACCGTATTAACTTTGAGTGTTTTTGGTTTTCAGCAAAAAAATAATTTTGTAACAAGGTCTAACGCCCAACCTGGTGATTTAATTTATATCACTGGAACGCTGGGTGATGCGGCATTAGCCATTAAAAATAGAAAAAATGAAGTTACTTTGAATGAGGCAAGCATAAAACACGTTCAAAAGAAATTTGACCGACCCAGTCCTCGAGTTAATGAAGCACTTTCCATTGCCGCAATTGCTAATTCAATGATTGATATTTCTGATGGTTTAATGGCTGATTTAGGGCATATTCTTGAGTCCAGTCAATGTGGTGCATCCATAGAATACTCAGAAATACCGATTTCTCAAGTTATGCAACAATATATCATTGATACTAATGATTTTAAGTTACCCTTAACTTATGGTGATGATTATGAGCTGTGTTTTACAGTACCAAAAAATAATAAAAAATTATTAGAAGAAGTCTCTGTTCAATGGGGCTGTGGTTGTCACTGTATTGGGGAAATTGAAAGGCAAGCTGGATTAAGGTGTTATGCTGAGAATGGTGACCTAATCAACTTTAGTCGACAAGGCTATCAACACTTTTAGAGTAGATGAATTATATGAAATCTAAATTGAAATTGACTGTTAAAGACTTGAAGCATCCCGTTAATTTTTTTGCCTTTGGTTTTGGTTCAGGTCTTTATCCAAAAGCTCCTGGCACAATGGGAACCATCGCGTCAATTCCCATTTATTATCTGTTATTAACTCAATTGTCCATTTTAAACTATGGAATATTTTTAGTTGCAACTTTCATATTGGGTATTTACATCTGTGGTAAATCATCAGAGTTGCTGGGTGTGCATGATCATGGTGGCATTGTATGGGATGAATTTGTTGGTTTTTGGTTGACGATGTTCATGATCCCCGTTGAATGGTATTGGATTATTCTTGGTTTTATTTTGTTTAGAATTTTTGACATCCTTAAGCCTTGGCCAATTAGTTGGTTAGATAAAAATTGCGAGGCTGGGTTTGGTATTATGATCGATGATGTGCTGGCTGGAATTATGGCCTCTGGTTGCCTTCATTTCATTGTTTTTGTTGCAAATTAGAAACAAATAAAATTAATTGTGATGTTTTTTTGTGAAATTATAATTTCTCAACTAAACTTCATTATTATGGGTATTTATTTTAATTATAAAAAATAATAATGCCAAAATAAAAATAATATAAAACAATAAATTGATGCCAAATTTTTAAGGCAGAGGATGGTCTTTGATGAAACAATTAAAAACAATAGCAATATTAGGTGCGGTTCTAATACCGAGTGTATCATTCGCTGAGAGAACGGGTGTAGTACCCAGAGTTTCTATGGGATATTCTGAATATAACTTTAATCAATCTGGGAGAACTGGAGCCATAACTAGAGATGCACAGGGCAATCTTTTAGCAACACCTTTGGATTTTCCATCTGTAGATTTTGATGTCAATTTTTTTATGTACAGTGTAGGGGCAACATTTTTTAAGGGAAATAAATATTTAGATTTATCGTACCAGACTTCTTCAACAGAATCGGATACTTTTGATGCTGATTTATTCGGAGGATATAGTGAGTCTTTGTCTGGTGATAGAACTGATTACTCCATTACGGCTGGAATGAAAGTTAAGGTCGGATCTTTAAAATCTAAAATGGGTGTCTATGTAGGCTATAAAGTTGGAAAAAGTTCAGCAACAGGAGTTCTCTCGGATGCTACGGCTTCAAATTTTGGTAACACCAATGCAACAATGCTGTCGTTTAAAGAAGATGGACCATTTTTTGGTGTTAACTATGGCTGGAGACTTGGAAAAGGTTTGATTTCTGCCAATATTGCCTATGCTTTCCTGAGCGGAAAATTAATTGAAGAAAATACAAAATTTGAAGGTACTCAACAAACAAATCTGAATGCCAAATCTAAAGCGCACGGGGTGAGTTATGGAATTGGCTGGAATGCTAAATTTTTTGGTGGGGCCAGCTATTCGATAGCTGTTGATACTAATTCATATACATTTAAAGATGTATCAGATTCATTTGGTCATGCATCACCAAGTACCGTACCAAATCCACCCAGTAAATTTAAAGAAGATTTCTTGACACTGAAATTTTCTATTTCAAAAGTATTTTAACAGCAGTTAATTAAAAAATATAAAAAGCATGGGTTTCCCCATGCTTTTTTTTGTCCAAAATTTTAATGATGATTTTTGTTCAAATAACTACTTAGCTGGTTTTCAATGCTAACCTGAGGAGGCAATTGCAGATGAAATCCTCTATTCTTTAGATTCTCCAGTACTGCTTTTGGATTTTCTCTTGCCAGCTTTCTATCGGCTGTCATTTCCAGCTCCATTGAAAACTCAAGTACACCCAATTGTTTGAGTAAGTCTTCAGGCAAGCAACTAAAATCATCTTTTTCTTTCAAGTATAAATACATGTCATTTTTTTTCTGGCTACGATAAATGAAGCAATTCATGATTTGTCCTTCGGTGAAAATTTCATGAGAAAATGTGGCCCTACGTCGCTAATGTTAAATTCTTCTCCAATCATAACAAACCCAAATTTTTGATAAAATGATACGGCATGTCGTCGAGCGTTACACCACAATGTATTGGATTGTTTGCTTGTTGAGTGCAATATACACTGTTCCAATAAAGAGGTTGCGTAACCCATTTTTCGATATTCTGGTAAGGTTGCCATTGCTCTGATTTGCCAATCATTTGAGCTTGGCTTATGAGGGAATGGAGAATTAATCAGCGAGACGATACTTGTGATATTCTGTTGGAGATAAGAAGCAAAGTGGATCGTACTTATGTCATTATCTTCTGGGAAAATACAATTTTCAAGGGTGCCTGTGGGTCTCAATAGTTTTTGGCGAATTTCTAATATATCAAGTGCTTTGACTGACTTAAGCATTACCTCAACCATTTCATAATATAGTATATTTGATGGCTTTCTGAAGATGTAGACGGGCCAAACACAAGGGCTGGAAAGGTTTGTTCATTATCTGATTTTTCCAGTGCTTCTTCAGCAGATGCAACAACCTCTATTAAATGAGCAGAGACTCGTTTCTTTCTTTTATTATTTTTTACCATGACGACTGCATGGTATTCTTTAGGGGCTTGTCTCATAATTAAAATTATCAAATAATGAAAGGTTTGAAATAAGTAGGTGACTATAATTATCTGAACAAAATTTTCGCTTAAGATTTTTTGACCTTTGGTGTTACTGCTCTGATTGCATAGAGATCTATTCGGTCAGAGTAGTAGTGCCAAAGGGCGAAAAATATTGAGTGAAAATGTTAATATAATTATGGTCACCTACTTATAACATCAATATAAAAAATCTGTTAGAATTTAATGGTTAAATAATCAATGGAAATTATATTATGACTCAATTAGAAATGCCTCAATTTAAACAAGTGATAACGGATGAAATTGCTGTTTCAGATTCAGCGTCAAAAAAATTAGCAGAATTATTAGAAACTAAAAAAGATGAATACCGTGCAATAAGATTATTTGTCACAGGAAGTGGTTGTAGTGGTATGTCTTATGGAATGACATTGGCTGATGAAAAAACTGCATTTGATAAGGTTTATAAAGATGACAATATTATGATCTATATTGACAGCATCGCAGTTGATTATTTGAATGGTGTTGAAATTGATATTAAGGAAAGCGCTTCAGGCAGTAGTTTTGTATTTAATAATGCTTTTTCTACAGTCGGTGGATCGGGGTCTTGTCAAGGTTGTAGTTCGTCAGGATGTGGATAGAATCATTTAATACAAAAAAGAAACGTAACTATTCAGAGGGTATCAAAATTCTCTGAAAAAATACGTAAAATCTCTGTAACTGTTCAGGTTGCCCCTATTTTTCTCCAGTTCAAGGCAAAAAATATGAGTTTACAGGTGTAAATGAATATT
>Ga0233445_1001367_pt1 | contig 18637 bp, 29 predicted proteins | sample SI_124_October20_5_FD_182779 | JGI IMG/M metagenome (GOLD analysis project Ga0233445, IMG submission 182779) | Seawater microbial communities from Saanich Inlet, British Columbia, Canada - SI_124_October2016_100_MG | ecosystem: Environmental > Aquatic > Marine > Inlet | place: Canada: British...
CTTGGCCCGGGGATGCCCGGTGCGGCTGGTGACCACCGAGTACGGGATCGGCTTGGGATACCCCTGCCGCTTCCCAAGCATATCCAACACCTGGTCTCGTTCCTTGGCGGACATGCGGGCCATCAGCAGTACCCCTCCCCGCCGCCGTACGGGCCTTCATGCCGCCGGCCAAGGTCCGAAAACGTCTGATACTCCCCACTCCACCCCATCTCGACCGTCCCCTTCGGCCCGTGCCGGTTCTTGCTCACGATGACCTCGGCAAGACCGCGCTTCTCGGTGTCGGGGTTGTACTCCTCCTCGCGGTAAATGAAGATCACCATGTCCGCGTCCTGCTCGATGGCCCCTGACTCGCGGAGATCCGCCATCCTGGGGCGCTTGTTCTCGCGCATCTCAACACCGCGGTTCAACTGGCTCAACAGCAGCACGCAGATCTTGAGCTCCTTCGCCAGCAGCTTGAGTCCGCGACTCATGCCGGCCACCTGCTGCTCTCTGTTCTGCCGCCTGTCCTCTGCCTCGAGCAGCTGCAGGTAGTCCACCACGAGCAAGCCCAGGTTCGGCTCGCGGGCCTTGAGGCGCCTCGCCAGGGACCGCAGGCGCGAGACGGTACAGGACACGTCGAGCCAGTGGATGGGCAGGCCGTGTAGCGCCTCCGCCGCGTCAGCCATCCTCGCGTGATCGTCCGTGCGGCTGGCGAGGATGCCGTTTCGGATCGAGGTGGTGTTGACCCTGGCCTCGGATGCGAACTGTCGATCAACGCACTGCTCGGCGATCATCTCCTGGTTGACGACGGCGACGGTGATGTGCTCGGAGGCCTTGCGGGCGATGTTGAGCGCAAGGGCGCTCTTGCCCATGGCGGGCCTGGCCGCAAGGACGATCAGGTCCCCGCCCCGTAGACCTCCCGTCTTCGCGTCGAGCTTCGGGAAGCCCGTGGACGTCCCCGCCACGGCCTGGTGCATCAGGGCCGCGGTCCGCTCCGCCTTGAGCTGGTAGCAGCGATCCACCACGTCGGCCTGCGTCCGCCACTCGTCGCGCACGGAGGACCCGGCTAGCCTCTGCAGCGCCTTCTCGCCCTGGGCCAGCACGTCGGAGACGTCCTCGCCCTGATAGGCGCCCTCGAGCAACTCGTGGGCGGTGACGATGGCGCGGCGGCGGAGGGCCCGGTCCCGCAGGAGGGCGGCGTAGATCTCGATGTTCTGGGTGGACGGCACGCCCTCGGGCAAGCCGGAGATGTACGCGGCGCCCCCGTAGGTCTCGTGGCCTCGCTGCACGGCGAGATCCACGGCGACCAGGGAGTCGCAGGTGGGGCGCTCGCCCTTACCGTTGACCTCGGAGATCAGACCCCAGAGCTGTCGGTGGGCCTCGCGGTGGAAGTCCTCGCCGTTGACCTCGTCGCGGAGGATGAGCCAGCAGGAGGGGTCCAGGAGGCAGGCGCCGAGGATGGCGCGCTCTGCGTCGAGGGAGGAGGGGATCTTGCGTTCGGTCATCTGCTCATCCTCCATTCGTACAGCACCCGCGCCTCACGCTCCGCGCCCTCTGCGAGGCATCGTCGCTGGTGCTCGTTTCGTCGTCTCATCGTAGCCGAGATCCGCTGTCGTCTCCGCTGCTCGCGCAGGACCGCCACACAGGCATCGTGGGCGTCCCATTCGCAGGCGAGGCGAGCGAGGATGGCGGCTTGGTGGGCGGGAGTCATGGGGCGGTCCCGAACAGCCCGCACTGCCCATCCAGCAGCCCAGCCGATGGCTCGCACCGCAACGACGGCAGAACCGCCGCGATGTACTCGCGCCCGTCCTGGTCGGGCTCGATGCATGTAGCGTTCCACTGTTTGGCGTGGTATACTCCACCTAACGGAGGAACGATATGCGTCAATGCCAAAACTGTGGAAAGCCGATCAGAACCAGAAACGCCAAGCGGTTCTGTTCTCATGCCTGCTACGCGGAAAGCCGCCGCGGGTCGTTGGGGCCTGGCAACTTCAAGCCGGGCAAAGTCCCGGCCAACAAGCTTCCTGTTGGCTCTGTGACTTTCAGATCGCGCCCTGGGCGCAACCAGGCGGCTCGGGCGTGGGTCAAGATCGCTGAGCCGAACGTGTGGAGGCTTCGCGCTCAGGTTGTTTGGCTGTCCGCTGGGTGTAAGATTCCGGACGGTATGGTCCTTCACCACGTCAACGAAGACAGGACGGACGACAGGCTCGAGAACCTCGAGTGTCTCACAAAGGCTGAGCACCTCGCCGTCCATCGCGAGGACCACGCAGCGAAGCGCAGGGAGGGCCTGCTCCGAGCATGGAAGAGGCGGAAGGCTGACACTCATGCGAAAAGCCCCTCCTGAACCCCATCCGATTCGGCCTGAGCCAGTCGTCGGGCAGCGATCTCGAGGTATGCGGGCTCACGCTCGATCCCGATGAAGCGCCGACCCTCACGCAGCGCCCCAACCCCCGTGGAGCCTGACCCGCAGAACGGATCAAGCACGCGCGTTGCTCCGGTCCACTTCACGAGCTGGGCGCACAGATCAGCCGGCTTCTCTGCTCCGTGGTGGGCATGGCTGCCGTACGGCCAACGATGCCGGATCACAGCGGGCAGTGTCCTTGGGATGATCTCTGGATCGTGCTTCCAGTCAGGGCCACGGATGAACCCGATCATCTCGAAGCCAGCACGGAACGGAGAGCCGAGCCCGATGCTTTCACGGTCCCACACAAGCGCCTGAGACTGACGCCAGGCGCTCGCGGTCTGTCTGTCGATCCCACCAGCGATGGACCCGTGAAGAGCCGCTATCATCCTCCAGTCCGAGAACAGAAAGCCGCAGGATCGGCCGTCGAGACACGCCGAGATCCTCTCCCACGCACCACGGAACCAGTAACTCCAAAACTGGGTATCAGTCGCGGAGTCGCGCCCGCTCGTGTTTCCGCCCGCGGTCGCGTACGGGGGATCGCTTACGATCCCGTTTGCGCACACGCCAAGCTGAGGCAGGACGTCGAACAGGTCTCCACTGTAGAGCGTCCACCGCTCGCCGGAATCAAACGGCTTCATCACGAGCCTCCCACCACGTAGCGACTTCGTGGGCTGCGTCCCATACGTCGTCGGGAATCTGCTCTTCTTCCCAGTTGCTCACATCGGCCCATGCCTCCCCGAGTTTCGTTCGCTTCACCTCCCCGCAGTCGTCGTACTCGTCGCTGTTGAACCGAAGTTCGTCAGCCATCCAGCGTTTCATTTCTGTCCATTGGATTCTCATGCTTGCTCCATCGTCGGATAGATGCTCTCGGCGTAGGCGCGGTGAATGGTTCCGCGGCGGAGGTCGTAGCGGTCAGGCATGACACCCCCCCCACTCCCGCCGGTACGCCTCACAGAGCCTCTTCTCCCGCTCCCTGCGGGTGTACTGGGTGACCTCGCCGACCCACCGCCGGCCGCCGCAGCTCGAGACAGCCCGGGCCAGGGCGGCGTGGGTCCTGTCGTCCTCGTGCCAGCGGTCGAAGTGCTCGCCGTGGCGCACGACGATGGCCAGGGCGTGCGCGAAGGCCTTCTCGGGGGGCAGGACGTAGCCGTTGTGGGCATGTGTTTCCGATCTGGAAACACCTCGCCGCCGCCTCTCCCAGTCCTTCGCCTGCTCGTGGTACCCCCCGCGGTTCCGGGCTCGGATGACCGTCTCGGGGTTCTTCCTGGTCTCGCGCAGGAACACGGCATCGCCGTCGCCCTCGCGCCCCTCGGAGATCCAGCGGGCGATGAGGGTCCACGACTCCCATCCGCCCATCTCCTTCGCACCAGCGGTCAGCCACTTTCTCCACTGCGGCTTGAGCGCCCAGGAGCGGCCCACCGCGGCGTTGATGGCGGCCCAGGCTACGTCAGGTAGTCCTTGACCAACGGGCTCGTCTCTCTCATTTTCGGGCGCTTTCCGTGCTGGTAGACGACCCTGACTGTCACGAACTCCCTCGTCGCGTCGCACCACCCCTGTTCCACCATTCGTATGCTCCTGCTGAGCGCTGGTTGCCCCTCTACATCCGTGACCCATTGCTGTCTGTGCGGGCACCACGACTGGCCCACTTGGCGGATCTGTCGTTGCTGCTGATTCGTGCTGGTGGTGGGCATGGTCCTTCCTTGTGGCGCTGGCTTCGAATCTGCGGTTTGCTTCTTGGGGAGGCCTACGGGCCGACCCCTTCTGCCGTCGTTCATCGGACGAGCCGACAGCGGCACCCGCGTCAGCGGGTGAGGCCCCGGGAGGGGCCGGCGCTGTTGGTGTTCTTGTGTCTGGGTGTAGGTGTGTAGGTGTGTCTAGACGCGCGTGGGGAGAATCGCTGGAGAGCGGCTGGAGAGCGGCTGGAGAATCGCTGGAGGAATTCCGTCCATTCCCGGCGTTCGTCCGTTGCGGGTTTGGAGAATCGCTGGAGAGCGGCTGGAGAGCGGCTGGAGAATCGCTGGAGGGGTCGCCCCAGACGTCCTCCTCCTTGAGCGCCTTCCTCGTGGGCCAGTCTGTCCATCCCCACCGCTCACGCAGCGCTGGCCTTCCCGGCCTGTTTGCTCGCCCCATCCGCTCCTGGTCTGCCCACCACCGCAGGTCCATCCAGACGGCCTCACGCGGCCACGGCTTCTCGAGGCTGGCGGCTACGAGCGGCCACCAAGCCGCGTCACATGGCACCCAGGGGCGCCTCCGTTGCTGTCTCATGTCGCTCTCGCTGGTTCGCCCTTGCCTGCCGCTGATGGAGGAGATGGCCTCCATGCCCCCAGCCGCACCACCGGTCATGACTCCGGCGGTAGGCGGCTGGTCCAGCGAGGATGGGCATGGAGGCACCATACAATCTACTCCCCTCGGGCGCAAGGCGGCATGGGATTCACGCGCAGCGAGGACGTGTCCATGCCGAGTTGGCGCGCGACGAGGATGGTGTGCATCCTGGCGTCTTTCACGATCTCGTTGACCCCGTGCGGCAGGCTCGGATCGTTCCCGCACGCCCAATACTGGCTCTTCCGGCTACCGATCTCGAGCATGACGATCGGCTGCCTCGTCTTGCGGTGGCGGGGCGAGATCCAGTCCAAGGTCTCGTGCTTGCTCGATCTCACGGAGATCCGATACGGGCCGATGGTCGCCCACGGTGCCCACGTATGGCCGCGCCAGTGGAACGCCGGAAAGTGGCGCTCGACAATGGATTTGTAGGTTTCGCGCATCGCTACTCTCCGCATCCAGCACAGCAGGAAGATCCCCGCCCGATGCAGTCGCGGCCCTGGCTGGTGAAGCCGTAGGAGTCGCACTCGCTCGGGTGCAGGCGGTCCTCTGGGATCTGACTCATACGCCCGGCCACGCTGTCGCAGTCGGGCGAGCATACCCACACGCCGTCAGCGATCTCTGCGCCGTCAGGATGCGACGGGCACGAGTAGTCCCACCCGTCAATCTGCGCCACGTCGGCCACTGGCTCGGCTCGCTCGCAAGTATGCACCGGAGACCCGCAGACACAGCATGGCACGATGGGGGCGGCGGGGTCGCAGCATGTGGGGATCATCTCTTCCTCCTGGTTGTCTCGTTGATCTCGTCGTCCTTGAATCTCTCGAGCCGCGCAAGACGCAGGCGCCCGACGAACAACGAGCACCGCTCACGGTCCTTGTCCGTGATCCGCGGCTCGTCCAGAACCGGCGGGCGGACGTGCTCACCTTCGTTCATGCGCTGGACCTCGTCCACGAGGTCGCCGACCCTGCCGGCCCGAACCCGTCTGTCGTAACGGGTGAATCGGGCGTGGATCGTGTCCGCCATTGGCTACTCCCCTCGGGCGCAAGCGGCAGCCTCCAGGGTCCTGCACGCCGCCTCGTTCCATTCCACGCAGAGCAGGTGGTCCATGCCTGCGCGTTTCAGGCCGATGGCGGCGCCGCCTGCCCCGGCGAATAGCTCGAGGACGTTCACTACTTCACCCTCCGCGCCCCGTGCGGCTTCCTCTCGCGCCCCAGCTCGTCGAGACACGCCCACCCCGGCGCGCGCCCGCAGTACGGACACGCGACGGACAGCGGCCCGTCGGTGAGCTCCGTGCAGTCGAGGGCCAGGGCGAGGCGGAGGAGGAGATCGCGGGTTCGGGCGTCGGGGGTTTGGAGGTGGAGGGCGGTCATTCCTCGCCGCCTTCCATGCCCGCCGCAGCATCCAGGATGGCGGCCCTCTTGGTCTCCCACGCGTCCAGCCGCGCCTTGTGCCACCTGTGCTTGCCCAGGGTCTGGCGATTGCACGGGACGCCAGGAGCGGCCCCACAGCGGCTACAGGGGCAGGACAGGACACCCTGCTCCAGTAGCTGGTTGAGCCGCGCACGGACGAGCCGGAGCCGTTCCTCCTCCTCCCATCGGGCCTGGGCTTCTGGGGAGACGGAGCCGCTCGCGAGGAGGGGCGCCATCATGAGGAGGGGCAGCATGCTTCGCCGGGCCATCACTCCACCTCCCCCTCGATCTCCTCGACGACAGGCGCCACCCCCCGAATGCTCCTCGCGATCCCCAACGCCACGCGCCGCGTCACCCTCGCACGGCCCCTGGAGTTGCGCGGGCTCCAGAGTTCGACCGTGCCGTCCTCCAGTGTCTCGACGGCGCACCTGCCGTAGTCCGTGCAGCCGCCATGCTCGATGGCGTGGGCGATCTCGAGCATCTCGTGGCCGTCACCCTCGATATCGGAGTAGTCGAGCAGGCGACCGCTGAACCGAAGCGCCGAGCCAGGAATTCCGTCCCAGTTGACGCGCTCGACCCAGTGCCGGCCCTCGTGCTCGGCCCACTGGATGCTGTACCAATCCCAGTCGGGGTCCTCGTTGGGGACGCATGCGGCGTCTCTGTCGGATGCGCTCATGTCTGGCTCCTTGCTCGGGGAAATCGGCATCAGATCGTCCAGGTCTCGGTAGAACGAGCCGGGGGCGAAGGCGGGGAGGTGTTGCGTTCTGGTGGGGGTCATGTCTGCCTCCACGCCCGCCAGCACCACGGGCCGGCGGGCGTCGTCGAGTCTCTGCTCATCCCAGCCGAGGAACGATCTGCGTCTTGGCGCGACCCTGGCCCACTCGGCAGCCCGTCACGGCGACCAGGCCCTGGCGCAGCGCGTCGGACACGTCGCAGAGCGCGGAGTGCTCCACCAGCGGGCGGGAGGGCATGGTGAACTTGAAGATCGGGCGCCCCTTGTCGTCCTTGTCCATGCTCAGCAGCAGCTCGCAGGCGTAGGAGCAGCCCTCGCCGTCGATCTCGACGCCGCGGAACCACGGGATCTCGATGTTGACCACGTCGGGCAGGGTGACGCTCATCTGCTCGCCGCGGCTCGCCGACTGCACCACGGTTCGGCCCTTGCTGTCCACCTCGCTCACCCACTCCTCTTTCGCGGTCAGCTTGAGGGTGAGGAACTTGGAGAGCAGGAAGTCTGCGCCGCCGTCGTCGGTGACGGCTCCGCCGAATCCGCGCAGATGCTCGACCACCTGCTGCTGGGTCTTCCACGCCGCCATGCCCAGCCACGCCTTGCACGCTGGATGAGTCACCAGGGAGAGCGTGAGCATGTCCTGGTACCGCTCGCCGGGGCTGGTGTGGCAGGTGACGCTCGAGGAGGAGCCGTCCACCAGCACGTCGCAGGGGCTGCTCTCGTGCCGGTCGGCGATGAAGGCGCAGAAGTCGGACAGGTCGGTGAAGACGTGCTCGACGACGCGGGCCTTGGGGCCGGTGATGTGAGTCTCTCGCCACTTCTCTCCGTCCCGGAGAACGTGGATCTCACCGTTGCCGTCCGGGGAGGGCAGGACCTTGACGGGCTCGTGGTTGTCGCGGATGGCGGTCAGGATGCTGTCGATGAGGTTCTTCATGGTCTCACTCGTTGCTGGGGATGGCGAACAGGTTCTCCTGCTCGGGTTCGGGCTCGACGAACACGGCGCCGCCCGTGATGTGGGCCGGCTTGCCGTGGGTCTTCTTGTTGGGTTCCTTGGTGGTGACGAGTCCGTGGACGCTGGCCGTCCCGAGCTTTGTCATGCGGACTTCGACCTTGGCGGTGACGACGACGCTGAACACGTCGCCCTTGTAGTCCTCGCGCTCGGCGTAGACGTCAGCCACGCGGGACATGGCCTCCATGAATCCGGACGCGATGCCGGGCACTTGGTCGATGGTGAGTTCTGCGAGATCGGGCATGTTGCCTCTCCTGTTGTGCCCTATCGGGCGGTTTGAACTTGTTCGATTCGCCGGCCGGCGTCTGCAATCAGGCCGGCCTCGGCTTCGTTGTGATCCTCGATGAGCAGGCCGCCAGGAATGCGCCGCGCAAGGTCGATACAGTCCTGCTTTCCGCACTTTCTTGGCAGGCCAACAGTGGTCCGCCACTCCGCCACCGACAGCCGCGACGGGTAGAAGCCCAGCGCCCTGAACAGGGCCTGCTCCACGCGCCCCAGGTAGGCGCCCAGGCCGACCCAGGACTTGACCGAGCCCGAGCCCTTGCGCGCCGCCACGGGGCGTTCTGCGCTGCCTCTAGTGGCATGGCGGGCCCCACAGATGCGGGCGAGCTCGGCAGCTACCACCTCGAGCTCATGCCCGCCGCGCTCGTCCTGGGCGTCACGCCACCGCACGACCCAGAACGCCACGAGTTGCCCGTCGTCGTCCAAGAGCGCGATCCCCGTCGTGGCGCCAGGGTCGATGCCGATGTGGTACCGCTGGAGCCTGGAGGGCCTGGGCTTGGGGGCGGGCTGGACCAACTCCTGCTGCTCGTGGCAGGCCTCGGCGAGGTAGCCGACTCCGCACGCCTCGCAGTGGTGGCGCTGGATGGCGGGCTCCCACTTGGTGGGGTGGCCCTTGGGGCAGTGGATCATGGCGCGGCCTCCAGGGCGGCGACAGCCACAACGAGCGCCTCTTCGCGAGACTGCGGTATGACCAACGGAGACGTGTCCCAGAAAGCGTCAGGGGCAATCGCCTGGCCCTGCTTTCGGCCCGTGCTGTGCCTCACGAGCCAGCCAACGATTCCCCATCCGTCTTCGCCGATCCTGTCGTAGCTCGGATCGGTGTAGACAGGGCCGCCGACAGATTCCTCGATGAGTCCTTGCACGGCGCCGCGGGTGGCGTCGTCCCTCAAATCCGGCCACGCGTCGTGGAAGATCGCCGCGTTCTCTGGCCTGACCCGGTGGTCGCCGTCGCAGATCCCGCCGTGGATGGTGCCGCAGTCGTAAGACCACGACACGCGCCGGCCTTGGTCGTCGAGCATCCCCGGCCGCCACGCGAACCGGGGGCACGCTACGAGCCGCTGACCGAGGGCGCGGGCTTGGTCTGGGGTGGGGGTCATGATGCCCCCGTCTTCCAGTCCCCGTCCGCATCCAGATGCGGAGGCGGCCACCCGCGCGCCCTGATGTTCAGGTGGCGCATGAGCCGGTTCCAGACCAGGAACACGATCCTGAACGGGTAGGCAGCCAAGGACGCGCCCAAGACGGCCAGCAGGAAGGCGCCACAGAACGGCCAGAAGCCGGAGAAGGCGTAGCTGAGGTAGGCTTCGGTCATGATGCCTCCACCGTCACGACCCGGCCCATGCCGAGGCGTTCGCATTCGCGGGCGATGGCCAGCACGTTGTCGATGCTGTAGCTCCGCATCATCGGCGTATCGGTACCGTCCGGCATGCTCGCCACCAGCGGCCAGATCGCCATCTGCTGCGGGATGCCTTGCCAGACGAGGGCGAGGGCGTGCTCCCATCCGGTCACGTCGGTCGTGCCCCACAGCGTTCCGGCGCCGATCCACTTGGTCTCGCCGGGGCGCAGGAATGCAGAAGCCACGACAGCGCCGGTCCCAGCCTTGTCGTAGAGTAGCAACGACTCCAGCCGCTCGCAGGGGATGAAGAGGATGTGGTGGGTCATGGCGTCGCACCAAAGAACCGCGCGAGGGCCTGGGCCGCCGCGACCTGGGCGCGCTGCTCCATGACGGCCGCGAACACCTGCAACTCGGCGGGGTCGATGTCGAGCCCGTCGGCAGCGGTGTGGTAGTTGGCGAAGCCGTCCAGGATGGCGTCGTGCAGGACGCGGCGTAGCTTGTGATGGCTGAACTGTGGCGCGGCCGGGTAGGCGGTGTCTCCGTGGGGGGTCATCGTCTCGGCCCCTCTGCGTGCACGAGGTCCGCCGGGTCCATGCCGAGAATGACGGACAGCTTGCCAATGGCAAGGCGTGGAATGTCCGTCTTACCGGATACCCAGTTCCGGACCGTGCGCTCGGAGCATTGATAGCCGGCGTCCGCGAGCCGTCCGTGCATGGTCTGGACAGACCAATTCAGGGCCGCCATTCGTTCAGTGATCTTGTCGGTGATGGTCATCGAGCCTCCTTGCAGGGAAGCATAGCAGCACTATCGCGGCATGACAAATCTTTCCGGCGCAACCCTCGCGCGTAGATGCTGTCACGGTGGCGCGCACATTATCGGCGACGGCAATTTTCTTCCGTTTTCTCTTGCCACCCACGCCCCGGCTCTATATGCTTCGTGGCGTACCCCAACGAACCGCGAGGACAGCATGAACATCCTGGACAAGTCCCCCACGCAGCATCTCCACCCGATGCCGCACGGGTTTTCCCCCGACAAGGCGCGGGCCTACAAGTGGGCCGACGTGCAGCCGCTCGGCGAGATCCGAAGGGTGTCGAAGTTCGACCTCAACATCGACGGCAGATACCAGCGCGAGGCGGTCAGCGACGTCAAGGTCACCAAGATCGCGAAGTCCTGGAGTTGGCCGCTCTGCGGCGTCATCGCCGTCGCGCGACGGGCCGACGATACCCTCTGGGTCACCGACGGCGGCCACCGTGTCCGGGCCGCGTTCCAGCGTGGGGAGATCGATGAGTTGCCCTGCATCATCTCTCGCTATGCGGACCTCGCCGAGGAGGCCCAGGCGTTCCTGGACGCGAACCTGCTGACCTCCAACGTCAGCGCGTACCACAAGTATCGCGCTGGAGTCCAGGCCAACGACGCCACGGCCATCGCCACGAAGGCGATCATGGATCGGCACGGATACACGATCGCGCGTGGCGGGAAGTACCGCGGCCCGGTCATCCACGCGATCGGCATCCTCGTCACAATCGTCAGGCAGGACGAGGAGCGGGCCGCCGCAGCCTTTGACGCGCTGGTCAAGATCAGCAAGCACGAGCACATCGGCTCCGAGGCGCTGAAAGGCTACTTCTGGCTCGCCGCTCGCGCCCCTGCCATTCTCACGCCGAAAGCCGTCAAGCGGCTGCAAGACGTCGGGCTGCCCACGATCGAGGAGGCCATCCGCAAGGTGAAGATCGTCGTCGGCACGGCTGGCGCGAGGACATGCGGCATCGGGATCGCGAACGCCTACAACCACCGCCTCCGTCGCAACAAGATCGACACGGCGACCCTCTAATGACCTACCGCCAGCCCATCCCCACCTCACACCCCACAACGGGGACGGTATTCCCTCGACGGGGACGGGCTGGCACTCTCACCGGAACCCCGCGGCGACTGCCCCCAGCACCAATCCCGCCGGTGCGAGTCGCGGGGTTCCATCACTCTGGAGACGACATGATCCACATTCACCGAGCCGCCGGAATCCTCGAGGCCACCGTGGGCCGTGAGCGGTCCGACGAACTTCTCTCACCCCTGATCGGGTCGTTCGTTCTGTCCCCGGAGGACTGCAAGCTGCTCTTGTCGGGCGGCGGCATCCTCAACAGCCACTCATGGGATAGCGAAGAATCGCGGGCCCTGTACGCTCTCGAGCGTGGGATCCGGGACGTGGCTGACACGTTCACGACAGCAGAAGGCGAGGAGTAGTCGTGACCTACATCCCCCGCACCACCCACAACATGCGCCCCGAGTCGCCCCACGAGAACGACAGCGGCACCGCGGAGCGTCACGACAGGGCGGTCCGCCGCTTGCTGGGCGTCGGTCCCGAGCGCTACGTCGAGACCTACGGCCGCCCTCCCTGCTACGAGTGCGGAGAGGACAGTCACGCCGAGTTCGACGACGTCCTCGAGTCGTTCGTCGGCACGCCGGACCATCTGTGCTGGGAGTGCGCCGAGGCGTCGGACGAACTCGTGCAGGGTGACGACGGGGAATGGGGGCTGGCATGATCGCCTCCCTCGTCGATTTCCTGTCCGAGCCCGCAGGCCTCGACCGGTGGTGGGCCTTCGCGGGCCTGATCGTCTGGGGGGCGTTGGTGGTGTCGATGTACGTCAACAGGCCGGGGAGTGGGTCGTGAGCAACCACCCCCTCGAGGCCATCCCCTGGGGCCGCCTGTCGCCACAGGAGCAGTTCGACGCCCACCTTGCCGCCCTGGCTCGCGCAGAGGCTGCCGAGGTTCGTGTCGCCGTGCTCGACGCCAAGAACGCCGTGCTGCGCGAGACCCTGGAGGGGTTGTTGTCCACCCTGCGACGGCTCGCCAACAACGCCGACGCGACCATCGAGTCCGTCCAGGAGATCAGGCCCGCCCATGTGTGCACTGCGTGCACTGCGTGTGACCTCCCGAAATGCGCCTTCCTCCCCTTCTGACCGTCCAACCCAAGGAGTGACCCCCATGACCGCCATCGCCAAGCGCCCAGAGCGTTTCGTCGCCAACCTCTACAACCCCCGAATCGCCGTCAAACTGGGAGACGAGGGCTTCGCCCACCAGGCGTGCGAGTGGGTCCGCCTCTTCGCCGACGTGGACCTCTACTCGGCCAAGCAGCCCAACTACGAGGTGTGGGGCCCCGGCGTCGCCAAGTTCTGCAAAGCCCTGGGCGCCCGCGTGACCCCGCTCGTCGCCAGCCCTGACCCCGTGGCCAACGACTTGAAGCCCGGGTTTCGCTGCACCTACGACGAGCAGAGCGGCGTCCTCATCAAGGTCGAGCAGGACGTCCTGCTGGAGTGCCGCCACCCCAAGACCGGCTCGCCCATCCACATCCTCGCGACGGGTGAAGTGGACGTCTGGCACGCCTACCTGGCCGACATGGCCAAGCTGGCCGGCGGCCGGGCCGACGTCGCCCAGATCGTCACCAGCAAGGTCAAGGCCCGCATGGAGGAGGGCGACGAGCACGACACCTGGGTGTTCTACCCCTACAGCTTCGGGACCTGGTTGGCGCTGAACGTCAGCAAGCCCGCCGTGCAGGACAACCAGCGGAAGCTCCGCGAGATGGCCCGCCCGGACAAGGTCCGCGGCTTCGCCACCAGCAAGGGCGCCCGTCTGGCCCTCAAGCAGTCCAACCTGGTGCCGATGCGCTTCACCCGCAACAGCTTCCTGGAGGACCCAGCGGGCCGGCAGTACATCGACGTTCCGGTCATCTGCTGGGTGGCCTACGACAGCCGCGAGCGGATGCAAGACGCCATCGACGACATGCTGGAACGCCAGGGCGGCGCCATCGAAGCCACCTGGGAAGCCGTGGCGGACGACGCCGACCCCTTCGAGCAGGAGGAGGAGGGTGAGCCCGAGCGGGAGGCACTGGCCGACAGCGTGCCCGCCATCGCCCAGGACGATACCCTCCACGAGGACGCCATCCCCGCCGAGCGCCCACGCGAGAAGGTGAAGGTCAGCCCGACACCCTCCGAGCCCGTCCAGCGCGAGCAGAAGGCCATGCCGAAGGCTCGCCAACCCGCCGCTCCCGAGGACACCCCCTGCGAGCAGCTCATCACCCAGATTGAGCGCGCTGTGGGCGACGACGACGAGACCCTCAACGCCATCCTCGCCGCCTTCAACGTGGACGGACTGGGCGACGCCAGCGCCGAGACGCTGCAGGACATTCTCACCGAGATCCGCGCGACGCTGGGGCAGGGGTAGACCATGCGCCGCCTCACCACACTCACTGTCACCGGCCGAGACGGCTTCAAGGGCTGGACCGGCACCGTCAAACTCCACGGCTGCGACGTCTTCGCCGGCCCCAACGGCACGGGCAAGTCCACCAGGCTGGAGGCCATCGTCGGCGGTCTGCGCGGGCTGTCCCGCAAGGCTGGCCCAGGCCCCGGCGTCTACGTCGGCCCCACGTCGGCCCGCCCCCGGTCCGCCAAGGTCCGCCTGGACTGGAACGACGGCCAGAGCCTGGCCAGGGACCTCTCCGTGGTGCAGGGCAAGAAGGCCACCGAAGCCAACATCCAAGCCGACATGCTGGTCGGGCCCCACGTCACCCGCTGGGACCTGGGCGACTTCGCCAGCAGCACCGACAAGGCCAGGGCCGAGCTGCTCAAGGGGCTGGTGGGGGCTGGGAGTGAAGAGTGGGACGGCGCCCGCGTCTGGCGCTTCCTGGACGAGCGCATGGACGTCAAGGCCAAGAGCCGCGGCGCCGACTATCCGCTGGTCAGGCTCCAGACCGACCACGGCATGCCCGACGATGGCGAGTTGGGCCCCTGGCTCGACTCCGCCACCGACTGGGCCGGCACCCAGTTCACCGCCGCCAACAGCGACAAGCGCCAGGCCGGGCAGGCCGTCAAGGAGCTCCAGCAGCAGGCCCGCGAGCAGGCCGAGGCCCAGGAGGGCGGCAACCTGGCCCAGGTCCGACAGCGCGCCGGAGAGGTGGCCGAGGATCTGCGCCAGCTGGCGGGGCAGATCGCCACCGCCTCGCAGGCTGGGCAAGCCGTCAAGGCCTACCAGGAGCAGAGCCAGCGCCTGGCCCGTGCCATGGGCAAGGCCGGCGAGAACCTCGAGCGCGCCGAGGGGCGGGCCAGGAAGGCCGGTGAACGCCTCCAGCAGGCCCAGGAGCGGCTGGAGGGCCTCCAGTCCCTGGACGAGGCCAAGTCCAAGCTGGGCGCAGCAGAGAAGGCCACAGCGTCCGCCAAGGAGCAAGCCGCCGCCAGCAAGGCCAAGCTGGACACTGCCCTCCAGGGCTACCAGACCCAGCGCGACACCGTGGGTCGGGCCGAGGAGGCCGTGGCCACCCTGCAGGCCCTGCTCGATGACGTGGGCGGCGGCGTCTGTCGCGCCTGCGGCGACGAGGACCCCGTCGGGCTCCGCGACCGCATCGACGCTGCCCAAGCCCGCGTGGACGAAGAGGCGGCCAAGCTGCCCAAGCTCCAGCTGCGCGGCAGGATGACCCGCAAGGCCTGCGAGAGGGATGAGCAGGCAGAACACGACGCCAGCGAGCGCCTCCGCGTTCTGGAGCGCCACATCGCCCCTCTCGAGACCCAACACCAGACCGCTCGCTCCAGCCTGGTCCGTGCCGAGGAGATGCGCGACCTGGCCCAGTCCGAGCTGACGCGCTGCCAGAAGGCCGCCGAGGAGGCGGAACTGGACCTGCAGGCCTTCCAGCAGGAGGACCCGCCCCAGGGCGCCGCCGGGGACCTGGACACGCTCCAGGCCAGACAGACGGCCCTGCAGCAGGAGCAGAAGGAGCTCCGCAAACAGGGCGAGTCCCTGGCCCGGAACGAGGGCGGGGAGCAGGCGCTCCAGCAGGCGCTGGCGCGGCGTGACTCGGCGGAGAAGCGCTGGCGCGCGGTGAAGGACCTCCAGGCGGCCCTGGCCGAGCTGCAGGCCGAGGTAGCCCGTGGGGCCTACGGGCCCATCCTGGACCACGCCAACAGGCTCCTCGCTGACGCTGACGTCCCGCTCCGGGCCTACATCGAGGATGAGGGCGACTTCGGGGCCGAGGTCAGGGACAAGCGCGTCCACTTCGCCAGCCTCTCCGACGGCGAGCGGGCCCTGGTGGCTGCCAGCTTCGCCTATGCCTTCGCGGCGGCGAGCGGGTCTCCGTGCCCCATGGTCATCCTCGACCGGCTCGAGGCCATCGACGAGGACCGGGTTGAGGGGTTCCTGCGGGCGTGCCGGGCTGCCGTCGAGGACGGGCGGATCGCCAACTTCGTGGGGGCCCTGCGCTGCAAGGCGGAGCCCGACCTGGGCGACGCCTACACCCATTGGCTGGGCGAGTAGCGGCCGTGGGCTCACTACCTCCCACGGCCACGCCCCGGCTCCTTCCTCGCCTCCATGGCGAGGTAGTCCAGGCAGTAGCGGTTGGATGTGGTGCAGTCGCCTCGGCGCCAGTCGATCAGCCCCTCCTCTTTGAGGACGCCGAGCGCTCTCGTCACCTGTTTCCGCGAGATCCCGCAGTCCTTCGCGATACGGGACAGCGATGGCCAGCACACCCAGCCTTCATCCGTTGGTTTGGCGCGGGAGATCAGCGTGTAGGCCACCAGCTTTGCGTGCCATGGGAGCGAGGCGTCGCGGATCCCGCTCATGGCTGCGAGACTGTGCCCGTTCTCGCATGTGTCCAGACTGCCATCTGCATCAAACACGACAGCCCCCTTGCTGGCAAGGGCGGCCCTGTTCTGTGGGCTCACTTCCGTTGGCCCCTCCAGTGGTCTCCTTTGGGTGACTCACAGTCCCTACCCTGGGGACTGTCAGACACCACCATAGGGACTGGTAGTCCCTACCTATGGTCTGTGAGTCCCTACCCCTCATCGCGGACCGGAAGCCATGAGGGCAACCGTTTCCGTTTGAGATACACTTCACTTCGAGCATCGGAGCCTCCACGAAAGGTTGTCGGTGCTGCCCCTGGGGTCGGTGACACGGCTCCGGGGGCTCGCCTCACCATAGCACACCCGCGCCCCACCGCCGGAACGTGCTACACTAATAGAAACCCCCGGCGCCGTTGCAGGGCACCAGGGGCAAGCACAGCGACCAAACACGCAGGAGATCGCCATGCATGACAAGAATAGCACGCCCGCAGCCGTGCGGCTCAACCCCCACCAGCAAGCCGCCGTGGACTGCAACGACGACCGGATCATCCTGATCGCTGGCGCGGGCACCGGCAAGACCGCCACCCTCGTCAAGCGCGTCGTCCGGCTCATCAGGGCTGGCTGGCACCCGAGGGAGGTGTGCTGCGTCACCTTCACGAGGTCGGCCACCGCTGAGATGAGGACCAGGCTCGAGGAGGCCATCGGCCCCCGCGCCAAGCTCATCCAGATCAGCACCTTCCACAGCCTCTGCGCCTCGACGATCCGGCAGTACCACGACAAGGTCCCGATCTCGCGGCAGTTCTCCTTGTACGACGACACCGACGAGGACGACCTGATCGCCTACGTCGCCGTCGAGCGGGCCGACCGTGGCATCCTCAAGAGCAAGGCCAACGCCGCCGCCAAGGGCAAGCGCTGGAAGCTGCATCCCGCCACGCGCAAGCGCCTGCTCCGTGACCCCGCGGTGGTGGGCCGTGTAGAGCAGCTGCTCAAGGAAGCGCAGGCCCTGACCTACGACCGGCTCGAGACCGTGATGCTCGGGCTGCTGGGCCACGAGGACATCGCGGCCGAGCTCCGCCGCCGGTGGGAGCACGTCATGGTGGACGAGGGGCAGGACCTCTCCGACACCCAGCACGCCATCCTCGAGACCCTGAACCCGCGGCACCTGTTCATCGTCCAAGATCTCAGCCAGGCGATCTACCAATTCAGAGGCGGACGACCGGACATCATGGTCGCGCTCATGGAGTCCGAGGACTGGACCGTCCTGACCATGCCGACGAACTACAGGTCCTTGCCGCCGGTGATCGAGGTCGCCAACGCCTGCGCCGCCCGCATGGCCGTGCCGGGGCTGGAGATGGAGGCGGCGAGGGAGGATGATGGTTCGCTGCTTCCGGTTCAGCGGCTGACGGGGCAAGACCGCGACGTCCTGCACGGAAACATCGCGGAGCAGATGATAACTCTGCGTCAAGCCTCGGAACTGCTTGGAGTGTCTCCGGACTGGCACAACTGCGCCATCCTCGCCCCCACCTGGAACCTCCTCCACCGCCTCGCCCCCGCCCTCGAGGCCGCGGGCATCCCCCACCGCATCGCCAAGCGCGCCCTGGACGTCTGGGAGACCCAGGAGGCCCGGTGGGCCATCGACTGCTTGCGGGTCGCCTGCAACCCCTGGGACCACAACAGCCTGCGGCGGGCGCTCGGGGCGTTCCGGGGGCGGGTGTCGGCTGGGAAGTGGGCAAAGGCAAGAGCCTCTGCTCTGGGCCTGGGTGTCTCCGTGGTGGACGTGGCCGCCGAGCTTGGCTTCGCGCCGAGCATCATGCAGGCCATCACGATGGGGCGCCTCCTGCTCGTGACGGATGACCACCTCTCGGCAGACGGGGCGTTCCGGGCCATCCGCTCGGCGCTACAGAGGGAACTCCGCGCCCTACACCTCGACACCAAGGCCCAGGGCCTGGACGTCCTCGCCGAGGCATTCGACGCCTGGCTGGCCGCCCAGCCCGAGGACGAGCGCACCGTCCAGCACCTGCTCACCTGGTACGCCGGCCGCAAGATCACCGACCCCGAGGTCCAGCCCGAGGACGAGGACCAGGTGGTGCTGACCACCATCCACGGCGCCAAGGGCCTCGAGTGGCCCTGCGTCTGGGTCATCGGCCTGGAGGAAGGCTACCTCCCCCGCAAGAAGCCCACTGCCGAGCAGCTCGAGGAGAGCCGCCGCCTGTTCTACGTGGCCGCCACCCGCGCCCGGGACCGCCTGCGGCTGTGCTGGTCGGGGCACAAGGAGCCTTCGAGGTTCTTGGGGGAGGTGTCGGCATGACCGGCCACGATATAGCCCGCGAACTCGAGCGCCTGGGGGTGCCGGAGGGGATGGATGTTGACGCCATCGAGTCGAGCGCCGCGCTTCTGACCGGCCCGGAAGAGGCTGACGAGGCGGCCTTCGTCTTCGTGCACGACAGCTCGCTCCACATCAACATGGACCACCCCCGCGCCCCCGAAGCCGCCGACCTGCTGCTGCGGGCGTACCGGGTGGCGAAGACGACAGCCACGCCAACGGAGCGCACCTGTGAGACGTGCCGGCACGCCGAAGG
>Ga0233445_1001368_pt1 | contig 18632 bp, 6 predicted proteins | sample SI_124_October20_5_FD_182779 | JGI IMG/M metagenome (GOLD analysis project Ga0233445, IMG submission 182779) | Seawater microbial communities from Saanich Inlet, British Columbia, Canada - SI_124_October2016_100_MG | ecosystem: Environmental > Aquatic > Marine > Inlet | place: Canada: British...
CCCGTCGTCGAACAGGTCGTCTTCGTCTTCGTCGGGCAGGTAGTCGCCATCGACGTCGAGCGCCGCTTCCATGTCGGCCTGTGCCTTCGCGATGGCGTCGACCGCGTCCGTACTGGCCTTCGCCAGATCGTCGGCCTCGATCAGGTCGGTGTCGTCCTCGATGGTGCCGGCCGTGATCTGCGCCGTGACCATCGTTCGCGCCTTGTCGTCGGCCATTCCGCCCTTGATCAGGGCGTCGAGCATGGTGGACGCCTTGCCTTTGAGCAGGAGGAGATCGTCCTCCACGTCTCCGGCCTTGACCGCCTTCGTTACCTCGTCTCGTGCGGCCTCATCGTCAAAGCCCTGGGCTTTGTAAATGGCCTCCAGTTCGCTAGCCTTCATCGGTTCACCCCTTGGTGGTGTGCTTGGATGTGGGCCAACCCTTCGGCCCAGGTCAGTTGCGGCAGTTGCTGCAGAAGCCTCGCGACTGCGAGATCTGTCAGTTCCATGTCCGCGAGAAATCGTGCGGCGCCCTTCGACACCGTCGAGCGCCCGCAACACGCGGGGCAGTTGCCCGAGCACGTGCCGCCCGCGAGTGACTGCGGGACCATTGGAGCCAGCTCGCCAGCGCCGTTCTGGCCGCTTGCGGAGGGCTCGCCCTGGGTGACCTTGCCGAGCGTGGACGCTGCGAGCGAGGCCATGATGGGATCGAAGCGGCACTTGCGGTTGCGGGGCTGGCTGGTGATCGCCAGGCTCCACACCGTGCTTTCCAGCACTCGCTTCTTGTTCTTCGGGTCGCGGAGATCCGCGTTGCCCTCGATCGACGTGCCGAGGCGATGGCGCCCGCCGGCCTTCTGAATGTTGACGGCCTTGCGGAAGGTCGCCTGCCCGAGCGCGTCGGTCAGGTAGACATCGCCAAAGAAGCGCGTCGCCGGCATGCCGTCGTGTTCGGTCAACTCGATACCGGTGGGCTCGCCCACGACGTTCAGAACGCCGGCCGGGTGCTCGACCGTGAGGAAGCCGCCGCCCTTCGTGAAGGGCGACCAGTTGATCCCCCGCTGCACGATGGTCTCGCCGTCGTCATCGACGTGTTCCGTCGATGCGAGCCCGCTGATTTTGCCGAGTTTGAGATCGACATCGACGCCGCCTTTCGCAAGGTGTCGCTCGATGTCCAAAACCTCGAACTGGCCCCACGAGTAGCAGGCATCGGGCGGGGGGGCGTAGGCGGCAACGGGCATGCACTCAGCTCCGGGTCACCAAACGGAAAAAGGGCGCGTCCTACGGCGTTACAAAGCGCCATTGGTCGCACCCCTAAAGGGTCTAGGTGACCTGCAGCCAACAGCGTACGGGAGTCGGTGCGCGGGTGTCAAGAATGTTTACATGTGGATGATTGCTTTCCATCCGCCCATGGGTTGGACGGGCGGATCTGCGGTGTGGTTTGGGAACTCTCCAAACGCTCTCCATGGCCGCAGTTGTTCGGTTGACGCGATTATGCACGATTATGCGCGATTGCCTGTCAGGCGGGGGCTGGCTGGCCCGAAGTCAGGAGCGGGCCGAGCCCGGTAGCCTTGCCGCATTTCCCGCAGTTGGTCTCTACCCGCGGGCCGCGGATGAATACCGCCCGGCTCGGGGTGAGCACCTTGATCGACCCGTCGGGCCGCCGCACGGCCACCGGTCGCGCACAGTGCTCGCAGATGAGAGAGGGGAGGGCCGCTTGTGCCAAGCGTCGAAGGACTGTCATGCCCAGCCGACCGCCTTGAGGAGGGTGGCGAAGGGGCCGCTCTTGGTAACGTCGGCGCCCGTGATGTTCTGCGCGGAGTAGCGGGCGTTGTTGGTGCGCTGGCGCTGCCAGACTCCCGCGCTACGAGCCCACCGCCACCCGGAGCCCTTGAGCTTGGCGATCATCTCTTTGCCTGGCTTCTCGTCGAAGTGAATGCGGATGCGATTCGATTCGGGGTGGTCCTCGACCATGCCGCCCTCGAACTTGGCCGTCTTCGCCGGGGTCGCCTTCTCGCGTTCCAGGGCGGAAATGCGCCCCTCTATCCGCTTCACGCGCGCTCGCGAGGCGGTCACGTTGGTTGGCCCCACCCGCTGTTTGTTCGCCTCGTGGGTAGCTTTGGCCTCCTGCAGCTCGTCGCGGAGCGCATCGACGGCGTCTGTCCGGTCGGCCGAGATAGACGTGGGGCCCTGGAGCTTGCGACGGATAGCCGTTTCCGCCCTGTCTGCCCACTCGTGCAGTTCACGGCCGCGCTTGTCGGCCGTGTCCATCCGCTTGCGGTTGCGGTCCGAGTTGAAGCCGGAACGGCCCGTAATCGCCCAACTCGCGGTGTTGGACTTGGCCGAAAGCTCCGCGTGCAACTTGGACAGATAGCCGCTGCGGTAGCGCTTCAGCTCTTCGGTGAGTTGCGCTCTGGCCTCGGGTGTCCTGGCTACGCGCTCCAGCCGCTTCGCGACGCCTTCCATGTGGGTGACGTAGCCTTCCGCGACCTGTTGCGCTCGGCGCTCTGGCGACCAACTCAGGTTGTTGTAAGCGGACTGCGCGAGCTGGCCGGAGACGTCGTTGGTGTTGACGGCAACACCGAGCTTTTTCGCCGTTGGCGCGGATGCGACGGCCGGCTTGGCCGGTACCGCCGGCTTTGCCGGCTCCGTCTTCTTCTCCGCGCGTTGCTTCTTGCCGTGGTCGAACCATGTGGGAAGGCCACGCTTGACGCGCTCGGCTTCGGCCGCCGCCTTGTTGCGGTCGCTCTCCGTTTTCTTGAAGTCGGAACTTGATCCGTAGCTGCGGCTTGCCGTGCCGTAGGCTGCAACGTGCATAACCTCGGCGTCTTTGAGCTTGGACGCTGCGAGCTTCACCGCGTCATCGGTCGGGAGGCCGAGCGCCCCAATCTGGAAACTGCGGACTTCGCCGTCCTCCATCTCGACCCGAACGGAGCGCTTGAAGACCTTCTGCACAGTGCCGGAGCCGCCGTAGATGGGACGCACCTTCTGGCCTACTTCGGGGAGCTTCCCCTTGACGGCCTGGATCGCGAAGTGGCTGTGCTTCGCGGTGTGCACTCGGCTCGACATATTGGCGGCTGCCTTTGACTTGCCCTCATAGGCGCCGCTGCGGTGTGTCTCGTTGGCTGCGGACATCTCCGCCGCCTTCGGGCCCGGCGCAGTCGAAGCCGTCGCCGCCGGGGCCGGGGCAGGTTTGGGTGCAGGCTTCGGCGCCGCTGCAGGCTTCGGGACAGGCTTGGGAGCCGCCGCAGGCTTGCGGATAACCACCATCCGCGTGCTTACGCCCGTCTTGCGGTCGCCCACCTTGAACGCACCCTCTGGGAGCTTCTCGGACGTGCCGCCGTTGGCGCTGAGCCACTCGCGAAAGCCGCTGGCCTTTCCGTCGGAGCGGAAGAAAGACCCCTCGCCCATGATGGCAACCAGGCTACCGCCCGGCTTGAGGTTGTTGTCGAAGGCATGCCGAACGTGATCGATGTCCTGGCCGCGTTCGAAGGGCGGATTCATGACCACGTGGTCATGTTTCCCGTGGTAGCCGGTCGCGTCATTCCCTACGACGCTGTGGCCCTTGTTCTTCAGGTGCTCTCGCAGGCCGTAGTTGAACTCCACCGCGTGCACGTCGGCGCCGGTCGCCTTGATGGCGTCCGCGATGTGCCCAGCGCCCGCAGAGGGCTCTAGCACCGAGTCGCCGGCCTTCACGCCCGCCCGCTTGATCATCGTCTGCACGATGCCCTCCGGGGTCGGGAAGTAGCCCGGTATCTTCTGGCGTGCAAGCTCCTGTTCGCGCCGCTTCAAGACCGTTGCCTTGTCCTCTTTGGGCTTCACACCACGAACCTTCAGCATGTCACCGAGGGCCGCCCGGAGCGTCGGTGTGTCCACGATGCCCAGACGCGCGAGACGCTTGTGGTCGCGCAGGCTTTCCGCGACGTCATCCGCCCCAGCCCCCCAACGGTGTGATGGGCCCATGTCGCCCTTTTTGGCGCGGTAGACCTTCACCAACTTCTCCAGGGCCTCGCGCGTACGCTCCGAGTCGAGCGGGAAGCGATACGCCCGATCGTTCTGAGACACCGCGCGGTGCAGGGCCTCCAGGTGCTTGATCGCGTTCGCGGTGCCGGGGCGCTTCCCAGGGGGGAGCGACTGCACAGCGCGCATGAGCGAGGAGACGTGGTCTTTGTGCGCCCAGATGTCGTGTTGAGCCGATGCCGCGTCTTCGTGCGTTGTCGGTCGTCTCCACTCATCCTCGACCGATCGCACGCCCTGCCGAAGCAGTCGTGCGTGCTTTGCGTTGGTAAGCAGGCTCGCGAGCTGCTCGACGTCGGCCTTGCTCGATACGCTGGCGAGCGCCGGAGCGGTGCCCGCCTCGATGGCCGCCGCGATGTTCTGCATGGTCGATGCCATGGCCAGTTGGCCGTTGGCCTGGCCGATTGCGCTTGATGCCATGCTCGCGCGCCGGTTGGTGTTCGTCTGTCGGTCGGCCGAAAGCGATTCGTTGGCCTTACGCTTGAGCGTCTCAGCGCCGGCCCGCAACTTGCTCGGGCTGCCCTTCTTCCGCCCCGAAGGCTTAGGCTTCGGCTTCGGCTTCGGCTTCGGCTTCGGCTTCGGCTCGGCCTTCGGCTTCGCATCAGACACCGTGTACCCAGCGCCCTCTGTCATCTCAATCCGAGCCGGCCCAGCGTGCACGAACGTCTTGCCGAGACGCCTGGTCACCTTCCTGATCTCGTGGTGCTCCGCGTCCCGCCACAACTCGCCGTTGCGAGCGTGATAGCCAAGCGGCACGTCGCCGCCATCGTGAAGGTAGGGCCTGCCCGATGGGTCGAGCGACGGACGCGCCGGAACGGTGAGCCACTGACCCGCGCGAGGGCCGGCGCCCTTCTTCTCCGCCTTCTTCTCCGCCGCCTGGACCACGCTGAGCAGAGGGCCCGGCTTCTTCGTAGGCTTCGGGGCCTCCACCTTCGGAGCCGCCGCCTCGCCCCCCACGGCCGCCATAAACGCCGCGTGTCCTGCGTCCTTGCCGAACACCCAGCCCTTTGCCCCGTTGACCCACGAGCCCCCGTGCTCGCGCGCGAGCGCGTTGTGCATGAGGCGCGTAGCCGAGTCTTTGGGTCGGGCTACGAGCTTCGTGCGCCCCTTCTTGCTGATGTGCGTTGCACTGGTGAAGTCGCCCGCTGGGGCCGTCGGCGCGGGGGCCGGTGTTGGCGCTGGCTCAAACGGATGAGCGCTTACCTTGCCGTCGTCGACCCACACCGCCACACCGCCAACCTTCACGCGGTATTGCAAGACCGGCGTGGTTCGCATGTTCATGGTCGGTTTTGGGTGTTCCCGCACCGCCACGACATCGCCCGCCCGACTAACCCAGCCATTTGCGCCGGGCCATTTGAAGTGAAGCCGATCCCCGACGTCATGTTTCTGTCCTGCGTGACGGTCGCCCGCGGGGGCCGTCGGCTTGGCCGCCGCCTTCACCCGCTTCCGCGCGCTCGCCTCCGCCGCCGCTTGCCGCTGCGCAAGCTCCGCCGCGGTGAGCCCGCCGGGCTTGTGGATGCCGGCCAACTCTTCGAGGCGGAGTACCATATCGTCGCGCCCGTCTGGGCTGATGATCTCGGGGTTGATGTTGTGCTGCGTTCGCAACTCGCGCATGGCCTCGCGCGAAACGTCGTCCTTGCCGTCTGCGTGGATCCAGCCCCAGGCCGTGCCCGTGCTGCCACGGACCGAAACGTTTTTGATGCCGAGCCTTCGCAGAGCCGCCTTGATCCGCTTGGTCGCATCTCCGCGCGTCTCCGGTGCCACCCACCCTGCCGTACGCCTCTCGTGGGCCTCGCGCTCCGCGCGTTGCTTCATCTCCACCGCGCTCCGACGGGCGAGCGCGTCGCGCTTGCTCTCGGCAATCTGCTCGGGCGTCTCGTGCTCGACGTGGTGCCACTTGCTTCCGTGGCTCGGGTCGCCCTGGTCCACCACCGACCTGTTGACTTGCGACTTGTGGCCGTCGTCGTGCTCCACCGTGTAGTGGAACTGGCCCACCGAAACGATTGTGCTCGTCGATGGAGGGCTACCCATGTTGCCGCTCCAGCGGATGCGAGCCCCGACGGTGCCGGGGGCTGGGCCCGCGACCGGTGGGGGCTCGGGTCGCGCGGTGGCGATGTCGATCACATTGCCCGCTGGGATGGTCTCAGCGGGGGTCTGGGGGCCGTTTGCCGCCGCCTGCACCTCCGCAAGCCGCTGATCGCGCGTAGCTTCGACGTGCTCCGCGAAGACGCGCAGCGCGTCGGTCAGGTTTTCGTTCCACTGGCGATACAACGAGGAGTCGAGCAGGGTTATCGAACTATTCACGCCAGAACGCGACGCGATGCCCTTGACGTCGCCGCCCCGCGTTACCGTCACGTAGCCGAGTTTTCCCGGGAAGTAGACCCGTGCGCCCCCCCTTGGGTCTTTCCACACCCGTACGCTGGGCTTGCCCTTCTCGTTGAGGATGGCCGCGAACTTCTCGGTCAATTCGAGCGTTTGCCGTGCTTCAACCTCACGCACTCGCGCGTCTTTCTTGCGGTCCTCCTGCCAGCCCTCAAAGCGCGCCTTTGACTCGTCTTGTTCGCGCTGCGCCCGCTCTTGCTCTTCCGCTCTGCGCCTCTTGCGCTCGTCTAGGGCTTGCTGGAACTTGCTCTTGGGCTTCTCCGCCGCCTGCTCCTTCTCCCACTTCGCCATAGCCTCGGCTCTGAACTGCGGAGCCAGCCGCCGAATGTGCCGCGGTACGGCCATCCGCTTCTTGTGCGCCTCGATGTCCTTACCGTGCTTCTTGCTCAGCACCTTGACGAGCTGCGCCTTCGTCACCACGAACTCTTTGCCCGTCTCGTCGTGCACGATTGTGAGCTTGTCCCCGTCCACAGCGGTGATGTGGAAGTGCCCGCCCCGGTGCATGAACTTCGAGCCCTCGACGAAGTGATCGTCATGGGCCACGCCGCGCCCGTGGGCCGCGTGGTAGTAGTAGCGATACCGCCGCCGGCCCTTGCCGTCCGTGTACGGCACCCGCTTCACATACTTGTGACCCTTGCCCTTGAGGATGCTCGAAAGGGGCCCGTTGCCGCGCTCTTGGGCCGCCCAGGCCGCCGCGCCATACAGTGCGGGAAGCTCGATCATTACCATCAGTTGTCCCTCTCAAGTGTCCAGTCGGCTGCGTAGCGAAGGCCGGGCGGAACCGCCTGCGTGCCACACGAACAGTTCGGATGTAGCGGCCACAGAGTCGGCTGCAGAGCGCCCGCCGGCTTGCCCACGTTCGTGCCGTTGGCGAGTAGCTCTTCGAGCCCGAAGATCCGCGGCTTGCCGTCGTCGTCCAGGTATGCCTCTCGGCACGACTTGCAGGCATCCGCATTCGGCACCCGAGCGACCCGAGCGTCGTCGCCGTAGGTCCGGTATGCCTCGATTAGAACGCCGTCATTGTGGGCGCCTTGTAGCTCAGTGCGCGCGATGCGCCCCCAGTTGCGAGCCCAGTCCCCGGTGGCGTTGCCCATCTCCGACGCTAGCCAGTCCTCGGACCGCTGCTCTTCGATGGCCTGCGCGGTCTTCTGTCGCAGGATCTGCAACACCCGCTGGCGCTCTTCCTCGTCGACAGACACAACGATGTCTTCGCCGGCCCACACCTCGCGCACGATCTCGCCGGTCTTCTCGGCCGCGTAGTTGCCGAGTCCGCGGCAATACTCGCCGGCCCGGGTGCGAGCCTGGATCCATGCCTCGCGCACGGTCTGGGAGACGCCCAGAGGCGGGGCCGGAATCGGGGGCCCGCCGCTCGGCTTCGGCCAGTTCGGATCGTCCGCTCCGCCACCGCCCGCCGCTGGCGGTACTGGCGGTGGCGGGGGCCGCGGGGGGAGTTGCATTGGCACCGTCGGAGAGCTCGGGGCCGTAGCCTGGGTCGGGCTCAGGACCGGCGGCGAGCTCGGCACCGGGGCCGTCGGCGAGGCCGCCTGCGAACTCGGAACCAACGGCGCCTTCGCCGCATCCTTGAGGTACCCGCGAACAGCCGGCGCCCACTCCGCAAGTGACCACTTCCGCATGGCGTCGGTATCTTCGGGGGACGCCTGCGATAGCACACAGCCCATGAGGATCGAGAACAGGAACGGGTCGAGCCCCGTCCCGAGCACGTCCATGCTCACGAGGTTGCGGGCAAAGTCGTCGTGCGCCTTGAGCACGGCCGCCGTCGCCTCCTCGAAGCCCTTGGGGTCCTTGAGCGACTTCCGGATCCGTGCGCGACGCTGCCAGACAGTAGCAAAGGGACCGTTCACGGTTTCGCCCCGCGCAGGATGGAAAGCACCGCGCCGCCAACGTGCTTCTCGTACATCTCCTCGGTGAGCTCTCGGAGCTCGCGAAGAGCATGCACCTCACCGTCGGCAGGCTGCCGCGGTCCAAGTTGTTGCCGAGCCACCGCGCGGACGCCAGCAATAGCCTTCTCCAGCCGATCCCAGGCGTCGTGCGCTTCCAACTCATCGGGGGAGGCTTGCAGGATCAGGCGCATAGTCGCCTCGCTTTCAGGAGTCGCGCGAACGGGCCGCCCTTGAGTATCACCGCGAGCTTCTCTGCAATCGCCTTGTTGCCGGTGTACCAATGCCGCTTGTCGCGGTCCCACTTGGCACCTGCGCCCTTGATGCTGTCCTTGATGCTGTACGCATCTGGGTGCGTCACCACCCACCGTCGGCCCTGTTTGTTGAGATACGGGTGCTTTGCAGGGTCGGACTCATTGACCTCCGCACGCTTCGGCGTGGACATGCTCGCTGACAATGCGATCCGGTGTGCTTCTGCTGGGGAATAGGACACGAACCGCCCACCACGCTTTCGAACATAGTGTGCCCCAGCCTTCAGGTCCCCGTATCTCTCATCATACCGGGCCAGAAAGAAACCAGCGCCGCGCAGCTGTGCAGGCGTGGCCCGCTTTCCCGCCGGTAGGGCCGTCTCAATGTCGGCCAGTGTCGGCGGATCTGGATCCGGCATGTCCTTTTCGTAGGAGTCCTTCGGCTGCACAGTGACGCTTTTCGGCTCTTCCTGGATTGCTGCGGCCTTCTTGCTGACCGCTTGCATCGTCCTTGGGGCCGACTCAGCCACCTTGAACGCGCCCAGGTTTTCGGCAATGGCCGACTTCATCTTGTCGATCGCAGAATCCATTGCGGCGGTCTTCCGAAATTTCATCACGGGCTGGTCGAAGTCGTAGACGTACAAGTGCGAGTAGTAGTGCTCGTCGTCCTCCTTCACCGTCATGTTGTGTGCTGATCCGTACTTCTTGTCCTTGATGTTCCGATCGTTGGTGTTCACGACGTGCACGGCATCCGCCGGCATCGAAGCCACTTGCTCGGCTCCAGCACTTCGATACGCTTCGATCACGTCGTTCACAGCCTGCCTTGTCTTCTCCTGCGCATCCCGCAACGCTGCCCTTGGGGCTTCTACTCGGTTCCACTCGGCGTCGTAGATTGCTCGCTCATCCTCGTCCGCGGGGCGCACCGTCGCAGTGTGGTGCCAGCCCCTGTCTTGGCCGATCCCAAAGCTCATCCCGTCGTCGCGGATGTACGAGCTGTTTGTCTTGGTCACAACAACGATGTGCCCGTCCTTCTTTAGGATTCGGCCAACGCTGACCGGATGCGCCTTGTAGTTCGCCGCATCGTTCCAGCCCCACGACAGATAGGTTGGCGCCGGTTTCGCTGCCGGCTTCTCCTTCTCGGCCTTCTCCGCCGCCTGCTCCTTCTCCCACTTCGCTTGCGCCTCGGCTCTGAACTGCGGAGCGAGCCGCCGAATGTGGCGTGGTACGGCCATCCGCTTCTTGTGCGCTTCGATGTCCTTACCGTGCTTCTTCGAGAGCGAGCGCGTGAGTTGCTCCTTGGTGACGGTAAACCGCTTGCCGGTCTCGTCGTGCACAACCGTGAGCTTGTCACCGTCGACTGCAACAATGTGGAAGTGCCCGCCCCGGTGCATGAACTTCGCGCCCTCGACGAAGTGGTCCTCGTGGGCTACACCCCGCCCGTGGGCTGCGTGGTAGTAGTAGCGATAGCCACCACCCGGCTTCGGAACCCTCTTGATGTACTTGTGCCCAGCGCCCTTCCAGAAGGGGCCCGAAGCCTGCCACAGGCTCCGCCCGTAGGCTTCGGGCAACTCGATCCATGGGTCAGTGGTGGAAGCTGCCTTCAGTAGCCGCGCGAACGGGCCCGACAGCGCCAGGCTCGTCTGTTTGGGTGTCTCGACCTTCTGGGCTCGTTTGCCAAGGTTGATGCGCTGGCCGCGCTGGCGCATCCACTTCGCCGCAGCTTCCGCCCAGTCCTCGCCGTGGTGCACGTCCAGGTTGAGCGCCCGGCCAAGGTGGTCGAGGCTGTTGTAGAGCTTCTGCCAACTCTTGCGGGCGTCGCTCGCCGTCCACAGCCGTTGAGCCCGCTTGTAGGTCGCCGCCGCCGCCTGGACGTCCTTGACGGCCGCCTTGACCCGCTGCGCCCGCTCTCGCCGCTTCTCGGGGGGCTCGTCGCCAACAAAGTCGCGTTGCCGTTCGTTCTCGCTCCAAGCGACCTTGTGCCCCGGGTCCTTGTACTTGCCGCCGCGGGGGCCGATGTAGGGGCCGCCGTCTTTCGCGAGCCAGCTCGGGCGCGACCAAAACGGCTGGTAGCTGGCAAACAGGGCTTGTTGCGGAGGCTTGAGCACCTCCGCCAGAAGGTGAGCCGTGCCCTTTGGCTCCCGCTCCGCGTCGGTCTGCCTCGGGTCGTTGTAACCCGCTTTCTGGGCAAAACTCCGAAACGCTCCGGCCATCGCCACGTGACCCGACTTCTCCGAAATGATCTTGTGCACGGCCCGCCCGAGGTCGCTGATCTCCGGTTTCTTGCCGAACGCCTCGACGCTCGCCTCGTCCATACCCTGTCGCGCGCCAAACTCGGACAGATGCTGCTTATCGTCCCGCTCGTCTATGGTTTTGAGCCCTGCGCTCCGCATGTAGATCGCAGTCCGCAGGGCTTCGGCCAGCGGACCCGTCACGTCGTGGCCGTGTCCAGCCGCCCGCACGATGTGGGGGACGCTCCGCGCAATTGCCGTGAGCTGCGACGGCATTACCTCGGAAAGCAGATCGGGGTCGGGCAGCACCTTGCCCACGAGAAGCCGCTCGACGAAGGTTTTACCGTCCTCGTTGAGCGTGCCGTTCTTCCGCAGGTATACCGCCTTGTTGCGCCGGTCGAGCACACCCGATGTCTGCATGGCGTCAATGAAGCCCTTTGCGGCCTTCGATCCCAGGAATGCCGACAACGTGGCGTAGCGGTCGCCGCCCGTGCTGGACTGCTCAGCCATCGCCACGCCGAGCGTGTGAAGCATGTTCTCGTTGACCAAGCGCCCCCGCGCGACCTGATCGACTCGTGGATCCATGCCCTGCGTGAAGCTCTCATTGTAGCGCTGCACGAGCACCTTGTGATCCGCGCCGTCCGTGTCCACCTCTCGCACGAGCACGGGGTTTTTCATGCCCTCGACGTCTTTGGCGCTGAACCCGTAGGACGAGGCCGTTTTCTTCAGGTGCGCGGTGTACTCCGCCGCCGACTTGCCGCCTGCTTTGTGGGCGAGCTGCAGAGACATCGTGCGCGAGTTGCCGCCGAGCACGACGCCGTCAGGCGTGATGATCGGGGGCCCGTTGACCGCGTCTGGGTTGGTGTTGACCACCATGAGCGGCTCGATCTTCTCCGCGTTGTCCCGAACAACCTGTTGGTGCTCTTTGTCGCTGTGGTAGGTCCGCGTCTGCACGCCCTCCGGGTAGTTCGCGTGCTTCTTGAATCCGGCCGCTGCGTCATGGCTCGGGGTGATGTCGGAAGCCTCGACCAGGCGGAACCGAGCTTTCTGCCCCTCGGGCTTGCCGTCCTTGCCTGGTACGAAGATCGTCGTATCCGCGCCGCGGATGCCCTTCCCGTCGTCCTGCTTGTGCTCGCCGTCGAGGGCGTGGATCTTCCCGTGTAGCTCACGGAGCCGCGCGTACTCGGGGAGGTCTGCCAGGGCCGGGAAGGCGTGCACCGCCTCCATGAGGCTGCGCAGAGCCGGAGTCGACGCTACCGTCTTCGCATACTCGTTCATCGCCTTCACCTGGCCGCCCGTCGCATCGACGGCGCCCATGGCCGTCTCCAGGCTCGCCAGCGCGGTCGTGACCTGTGCACGCATCTCGTCGAGTGCCGTCCCCGTCGGTACCTGCGCAGCTCGCACGACGTGGGCAGGACTGACCTGCTTTGCGCCGTCGTATGCCTTGAGCGCCTCGGCACCCTGGGCAACGGACCGCACCCGCCCGGGGCCGCCCTTCCGGGCCGCGAACTCGGCCAGCACCCGCTGCGCATCGGGCTCCCAGCCGCGCCGCGAGGCTACGAACTCCAACAGGGCCTTTGCGTGAGACTCGGGCACACCCAGGGCTTTAAAGCGCTTCCCGTAGGCTTTCCACAGCGCTTTGCCGCTCTTGACGTCCACGTGCCCGGCCTGGCGCAAGAGCCGCTTGACGGCCCGCTCTGCGCCGCGCGTGGCGACGTCCCTGTAGACCGAATGGATGTCAGCGTGCAGAGCCGACACGTGCACGGTCTTCTCTTCGCCCGTGTGCGCGTGCTTCAACGTCACGTGGCCGTTTGCGTGCACCTTCGTGACGTCGTGCAACCCCTTGTCTCGGAGGTTGATGCGCTCGCCCTCGCGCGCCCCGTGAGCGGTCGAGGTCTCGGAGTAGAAGTAGCGCCACCCGCCGCCGGGCTTTGGCACCCGCCGCACGTACTTGTGTCCTGCGCGCTGGCCGCCGGCCTGCGCCTTCCACAGCCGGGCGCCGTCATCGGGTGCCAACTCGTGCCAGGTGGACGGTCGGAATGAAGAGGCCAGCGCCCGAGCCATCGGGCCGCGAGACTTGATCATCTTGCCCCTCCGTTTGGGGTCGAAGGCGAGGCGGCGGAACCGCCCGATCGCCATCGTGGTATGGCCGCCGTAGAAGCCGGGGGCGTCGTACTGGCGTTTGTAGGCTGCAACGGCCTCCGCGGCCGTGCGCCAGCCGAGCATGACCTTGTCCTCGTCGGGGCGCTTCGTCTTCGGATCTTGCTGGTGAACCACGACCACGAGCGGGCTGTCTCCGTCGGGCCCGATGTAGGCGTCTAGCGCGTCGCCGTCCATGCCCTCGGTGCCGCGCAGCTCGCCATAGGCGAAGCGCATGTAGGTGCGCCACTTCCGGCCGTCCTCGGCCGTCCCCTCGCGGTATGAGCCCTGCAGATTCTCGATGTCGATCTTGATGCCCTGGAAGACGCACGCGCCCTGGAACGGGAACCGCTTGCGCTGCTTCGTCGGGGGGCCGACTACCGGCCGACTCGCACCGTGCTGGGGGACGTGGGTGCGCCCTTGCCGACGCTGGCGCTTCGTTTCCTCCCAGGCGTCTCGATCGGCCTGCGTCTGCCCCAGGGCTTGCTCAAGCTCTCGCTCCAAGCGCTCGGCGCGGCCCGAGTCCATCCCGAGAAACGCCGCGTTGTCGGCTCTGTCCGCGTAGGCTCGCAGTTCGTCTTCTCGGACGTACCGCCCGCCCTTACTCACACCCTGCCCCGCGTGTCCCTCCGGAAAACCCATGGCCCACCTCGAAAACTCAGGATTGACGTGCCCTTGCACCCAGTGCCGGAGCTGCCCGCCGCGCTTGCGGCGGCCGTATCGACTGTCTGCCTGCGGGGTGTCGCCGTGGTCTGCCAGGCCACCCTTGCCCTCGCTTGCGGTCGGAGTCGGGTAGCGCGAGATATAGGACACGTCGAAGGGCTCGACGTCGCCGTTGGGTAGCCGCACGTCGATCATGTCGCCGTCTTGCTGCTTCCCGTGGTAGTGGAGCATCTCCACCTGGCCCGCGTGCTCGTCATCGACGCCGCCGGAGCCGTCGTAACTCCACCCGCTCTCGTTCCAGTCAAGGCCGTCGTTTGGGTTGCGCACCCAGACCCGATCGCCCGGCTCGAACGGCGTGTTCTTCGGCGCGGCCGTCTCCGCCTGGTAGAGCTTGCCCTCGTGCACGATGCCCGCGCGCGGGAACGTGTCGAGGGGCTTGCCCGTCTTCGCGCTGATCCACTGCTCGCCCTCGCGCGTCGCGAGCACCTTCGAGCCCGCGGGAACCGCGGGGCCGGGCTTGGCGCGCTCGATAAGCCGGCCGACGTGCTCGCCCACCTGGGGCACAACAGCGTTGCCGATGCCACGGTGTTGCGCGTCGTGCTCAGCCTTGTCGGGCAGTCGGCCGCGGAGCTTCGGGGGCGCCTCTTTGCGCCAGTGCTCACCGAGGTCTCGATCGGGCTTGGCGAACTTGAAAGCCACGTCCGGACGGTGGAGCACCACGAAGATCCGATCGCGCATGTGCGGGGCTCCGACGGCCGATGCTGGCACGCCGTCGAAGTGCACGGCGTAACCGAGGTCATCCGCATCGGCCAAGACCCGGTTGAGGCCCTTGCGCCGCAGCTCGGGCGCGTTCTCGTAGACGGCGAAGTCGGGCTTCGTCGCCTGGACGACTCGCAGCATCTCGCGATACATGCCGGAGCGCTTCCCAGCGAGGCCCTTGCCACGTCCGATCTTGCTCAGGTCCTGGCACGGGAACCCACCAACCACGACGTTGGGCCGGTCGAGCGTGCCGGCTTCCGCAGCTCGCGCAACGTCTCGGACATCGTCATGGATCGGGGTCGTGGCGTCGTGGCGTCGTAGCACCCGCTGGGCGTCGGTGTTGTTCTCGGCGTAGCCGGTGTGCTCCGACTGGGGCAGGGCTCGGGTCAGCCCGAGGTCGAGGCCGCCGAAGCCGCTGAATAGGCTCAGGATGCGTGCGCCCTTGCCCTTGTTGCCGCCGCGGTAAGAGCCCGTTGCCTTGGGCTTTGCCGCGCCAGGAGCGGGGGCAGGCCGCGCCTGGGCCTTCGGTGGCTCCTTTTCGCCCCCAGCGTGCCTCTCGTGGTGGCCGTGGCTCCACATGTCGAGCTGCACCGGCTTGTGCGCAGCCTTCTTCGGGGCCCGCTTGCGGTCGTCTTTGCGCTTGTCGCGCTTCTTCTTCCGCTTGCGGTCGCCCCAGTGGATTTTGTGCTTCGGGTCAGCCCACAGCCCACCACGAGGCCCGATGTACGGGCCGGCGCTCTTCTCCAGAAGAGCGAGCATGGTGGAGAAGGGGCCTGGCATTACCGCCGCGCACTTTTGAGCAGAGTCGCGAACGGCCCGCGCGCCTTCCGCTGGCCAGTCGAATCCATGAGGTCAAAGCCGCCCTGCTTCCCGCCGCGCACCTCGGAGGCTGCAAACATCTCGTTTTGGTTGCCACCATACGAGCCCTTGCGCTTACGGCCCTTCTGGGGCTTGCGGGACGGCGTAGCGTCCTTGGGAGCCTTCGGGGGGGCGTCGATGGTGGAGCGTTTACCACGGCCTGCCGCATCGCGCGCAAGCTCCGCCTCGAAGCTCCCAGGCTTCGGCTTGCTCGCCCGAGCTTCTGCCCGGAGTCGCGCCGTCGTGTCGGCCCGCGACTTGTCCGAGGCCGCGTGCTGCCCCATGGCCTTTGCGTGCACCTTGGCCGCAATGCGCTTCAGGTCTGCCCCGCTATGGTCGGCCCGAATGGTGACCGCGTGCGTGGTGGCGTCTTTCTTCTGCGCGATGCCGATGCTTCCGTCCTTGTCCACGCGAACGTGGACACGCGCGCTCTTTTTGCCGGAGCCGTAGAGGTCTTGCTTTGTCTCGTTGCCGAACCGCTGCGCAAGGCGCTTCACCTCGACCGCGTGAGGGGTTGCGCTTGATGCCCCGGCGGCCCTGCCCTCGTGCCAGAGCTTGTTGCGCTTCTCCTGGTGGTAGTGCGTCGAGTTGGTCTCTGAGTCGAACGACCGAATGCGCAGCGTCCCGTGGTGGGGGTCGTTGATGCGGTCTGGCATGTCTCCGCCCACGTGCTTGGGCTGGCCTCGTAGCGTGAAGATGCCGCCCAGCGCGTGCGGGTGGTCCTGGTGCGCGTGGGTCGTCGCGATGCCGGCCTTCTTGTCGACCACGTGCCGAGCCGGGTCGTGCTCGTGATAGGTGACCGTCTTCGAGTCGGTGTTGTAGGAGCTGCGCACGTAGCTCTTCCCGCCGTGCTCCAACGTCTTCGGTGCTGCGTTCTCGTGGCCCGCCTCGGTGGTAACGTCCAGGTGGCTCCCGCCCCAAACGGGGTGTTTCCCCTCGGCCTTGAAGTGCATGGGCTTGCCGGTCGAGGTCTTGCCCGCGACCTTGGGAGCCGCCTTCGCACCCATGTGCTCGCGCAACTCCTGCATGGCCTCCGTAACGTGCTCCGCGTGGTCTTCGAAGTCGTCGTTTGCTCGGTTCGCGTGCCAGCTCGCGCCGGTTGGCAGTGCGGCGCGCAACTCCTTGACCAGAATGCGACCCATGCCGCCGAGCCCCGCCGCCTCGTCGAGTAGCTTGCGCGCCTCCTTCACCTTCGCATCGAGCCGCTTCCGGGCAGGAGAGCGCGGCGGCTGTGGCTTGTCGGCCTGCCGACTCGCTACTTGGTGCAACGCGCTCGCGTCGAGCCCGTGCGTCACCTCGTGACCTGCCGCGACGAGCCGCTTGTTGCCCTCTGCCTTTGCGGCCTCCGCCTCCAGCGCCGAGAATGGCGCCTTGCCGCCGGCCCCGGTCTCCTGATGCGCGATGGCATCCGCGAGCTGCGCCGTAGACATCGCGCCGAACCGCTCCGCGTGGGCGCTGACCCTGTTCGCCCGCTCCGTCTTGAACTTGGCGTGTGTCTTCGGGTCGCGAGCGCCGCCGTGCTCCCGTGCGCCTTGCTCTACTGCGCGGTCGTCCAACTTGGCCCAGGACGGGGCCAACTTCGCCCCCTCCTTCGCCGTCCACTTCTTCGAACCCGTCAACCTGGACACCGCCACCCGCCGCGTGCTGCCGTCGGGCCCGCGCATGTGCGCGTAGTCGCCATCGACCTTCGCAACCGTGTGCTCGGTCACTTTGCCGGTGAGACCTTCGAAGCTGTACTTGGCGCCGGATTCCACCTTGCCCGGCCCTGGAGCTGCGGCTTTCGGATCTGCAGACGGAGGGGCTTTTTCAGGGGTCGGTGTAGTCGTGGGTTTCGCATCGGTGGCCTCCCTCGGCTTGTGCGCGTCCAGGTGGCTCTGTGCGATGCGCTTAGCCTCGGCCAGCGAGCGCACCCGTAGCCGCACTACGCCGTGCTTCTCGGAGCGTACGGCCCACCCCATCGACTCTTTGGCAATCTCCACCGAGGCCCCGTGCTCGCTCTTCGAGTGCGTCTTGCCGTCCTTGGACCACCCTTCGCCACTCGCGCCAGCGGACGGCTTGTGCTCCGCCTTTACGCGACCGTCGGGGTGCAACACCGTAGCGGCCGACTCGTCTGGGTGCGTGCCGTTCTTCTTGGCGTGCTCACTCACCGCAAGCCGGCGCACGTCCGTCGACTTGTGCCCCGCGCGTTTGATGGCCGCCTCGACGTGGCCCGCGTGGTCGTGATGAATGCGCCAGGCTTCCCGCCCGTGCGCCGCGTGCGTCTCGTCCTGGTGTTGGAACGTGGCCGAAGAGTTGGGCGCCATGGCCCCGGCCGCCTCGGCAATGTGCGCCTCTGTACGTTGCCGGTCTGCGACTTTCCCCGCCTCGTGTTTTGCGTTGTCGGCCGCCTTGCGCTTCGCCTCGGCTGCGTCATCTTGCTCCCGCTTGGCTCTCATCGCCTTGCGTTCCACCTCGCGCGCTGCCTCGCGCACCTTCGCCGCCGCGACCCTTTCCCGCGTGACGTCGCTACGCCCGTGCGCCTTCGGCTCGATCAGCTCGATGTCGATACCCAGCCTGCGCGGGAGCTTCCCAGTGAGCAGGAATTGCTTGACGTACTGATGATTGACGCCGGGCATTACGCTTCGCCCGTTCTCCTCCCACTTCTGTTTCATCGACAAGTAGCGCTGCGCGAACGTCGTCAGCGCTGCATAGCGCTCATCGTGGGGCACGTCGGACGGGTGGCGGTTCTGGTCTTGGAGGTCGTCACTGTCGGTGTAGTCGATGCCCAACTTTTCGATGCCCTGCATGACATCCATAAGCGTGTTGCGGTCCATGTGCGGGAACTGCTTGTTGAGCATGCTTTCGACGTGGTTCCGCTCGGTGTACGTGAAATCCTTGCCCTCGACGGTCGCGAGCTTGCCGGTGGCCTTCGGCTTGCGCTTGCGCGCGGGCTTCTCCGCTTTCGGCTTCAGGATCCGGTTTTCCCGCTCCATCTGCGCAACAAACTCCGGCGTGATTCCGTCCCCGTGCACGTGCTGCGCGACCACGTCGATCGCATCCTGTTCCCTGATGCCCGGAAGCAACTCTTGAGCCCGCTCCTTCACGCGCCGGATCGACTCCCGATCGTTCTTGTGGTAGCCGGCCAGCGCGTCGGCGTCGGACATTGCGCCTCGATCAGCCTTCTCCTTCGCTTCGGCCGCCTGCTCCGCCTCGATCGCCTTCTCCCTCTTCCACATCTCGATCGCCCGCTTGCGCGCCTTGGGCGCGAGCCGCCGGAACCGAGCCGGGATAGCCATCCGCTTTTTGTGCGCGGCGATGGCCTCGCCGTGGTGCCCGTGAAGGTGTTCGGCCAACTCCTTCTTGCCCATGCGCTGGCTCTTGCCGGTCTCGTCGTGCACAACCGTGACGGTCCCGTCGTCGTGCACCTCGGAGATATGGTAGTGCCCGCCGTCGGTCTTGAACTTGGCGCCCGCGACGAAATGCTC
>Ga0233445_1001373_pt1 | contig 18611 bp, 21 predicted proteins | sample SI_124_October20_5_FD_182779 | JGI IMG/M metagenome (GOLD analysis project Ga0233445, IMG submission 182779) | Seawater microbial communities from Saanich Inlet, British Columbia, Canada - SI_124_October2016_100_MG | ecosystem: Environmental > Aquatic > Marine > Inlet | place: Canada: British...
GGGGCAAAATGATTTCACCCTGATTATTAAATTCATTAGGAATAGGAATTATATGATGCATTTGCATTCCACATATTGGATATATTGGCTCTGAATCACTATATTCAACTTCCAACCAAATATCTTCGATCTTAGGGACATCGAACATATCTATGTTAACTTCTACACTATATTGTGTTGACATTAAGTTATGTGTGGATAACATTAGGGCGTTAAGTGAAACGTTACTTATGCCATTTTGAGGATCATTTAATTCAACATATTCTTCCACATTGCGAATTTCCCCTATATTGTTTATTAAAACCATCTGCTTAACTAGACATCTTTGTTCGATATCCTTCCATTTTATAAATAGTTTGGCGGTGCATGGATCAATTGATTTGGATCCATATTTTTTTAATGAGAAGATATTAAGTGGGTTGATAAAATCAAGATTTAATCTAATTTTCTCCATTTTCTTATACTATTATATGAGAAAATTATTTATGATCTCTCAAGCGGTAGTGGTTTTAACTCTGGTGGGCAATCATCTTTCTTTTGACTCAGTATTCGGTGCAACTCTGCATGAAGTCTGGGTATTTCTTCATACACGCCAACAGAGTAAGAGACCATGAATGGATCTGGTTGTGGAATCTTCATTGCAACCATAATCATGTTCATTGCTTTCGAGTATTCCTTCTTGCAAAAGTAATATGCCGATAAATGGTAAGTTGCTGTCGCATCTCCACCAATCAACTTTGCATAGGAATGTAGCTGACCGAACTCATGGAGAATTTCTAATTCAGGTGCCCCTTGCATCATTCTTGCAACAGCTTTTCCCAATATCGCCCAGTAAATAGCATTATGAAAATTGTCTTTTGTCTTTTCGATTTCATGTTCCAATATCATGTTGCACACTCGAACAATATCCTTACAAACCACTAATCGATCTTCTTGTGTGAGTTCGTAGGGCAGAAGACACCGATATGACTGATTCAAACAGTGAGCCATATGCAAGTCGAATTCGTCAGATAACAACTTCTCTAGTGTCGGAATATCATAGGATCTTATTCGATCAATGCTATCTTTATCTCCGTCGCGATCTTGATAAACTAACAAACTTGTTTTCATCAAGCTTTTATTCGTTTCATCTTCCTTTTTGGTCAGTAGTGTTTCATGAATCGGATAATGGTAATATAGTGAATCGTCATTTCGGATACATACTTTGCGAACTGATTTAGTTTTATTTCCTTTTGCTCCGTCATTATCTAGTCGTTGGTTGGCGTAATACATAATTGCATCTTCTTTTTCGATTAAGTCAACGAGATGCTGACAATGAATAATCTCATCGTTTGAATCTAATAGTATCGCATAATCATACGTCGTTTCGAAAAAGTGAGAGAGTAGAACATTGCGACTTGTTGAGAAATCCACGAATGGCTCTTCAAAAAGCAGAAGTTCCTTTTTGTCATAACAGTATTCTCGAACTCTATCTTGCGTTCCGTCAGTGGACCCAGTATCGAGTATGATTACTGCGTCAACGAAGTCAATAACAGTGGCGAGTGTGCGAACTATGCGTGGTGCTTCATCTTTTACCATCATACAAACAACAAGTGATTTTGTCTTTTCCATCTTATAATATAAAGTTAGAAAAGATTTTTCTATTCAAATATGAGTTTACAAGTTATGTGCTCTCTCCTGTAGTCAACAATGACAACTTCAGAAAGCTCTTTTAGTGTCCAGCTGGCGTTAAATGTTAGCCATTTTGACCACTCTGTTCGGTCCTCAAGATTGTAACGTGTTTCTTTACTATTACAAACAGTACTTTCGTGATCTAGAATATCAAACCACTTTTTCACATCCTTCAGGGTCAGCTTAACTTTTAGTGTAATCTTTTGAATCATTTCAGGCATTTTCTATATCTCTAATATTACTACATATTTTATTTTTAAGCCAAAAATGTTAAAAACTATATATTTTTCTAGAGCGTAACTGTGGGGATAATTTCCACTTCTTCAACAGCTTCACCTTTTGACTCAAGTTCACCTGCAGGTGGTTCTTTTATTGTATTATCGGGCAAGCAACCACAAAGGCATCCTTTGATCACACATGATTTGCACAAGAATTTTCCACAATCTGTTAGGAAGCTCTTTTCCGACTTACCACAATGTAAGCAAGTGGCAGAGGCGAAATGCAAAAATGCTGTTAGTTGCTCATCAATAAGTTCTTTAACTGGAAGCGATTGTCCTTTGTGCATAAATACATACTTGCACGCCTCATCGACTTTCATTGTTTGAAAGAACCACTCAGACATGATACCGCGAATGAAGAAGTGAACTGTCTCGTCTTCTCGGTGACCATAAAGATACTCGTCAATCGTTTTGATGTTAATTGTGCGTGAAAGATTCACGAACGTGTTTTCTGGAAAGTGCTCATGTAGGTACGCTAATTCAGGTTTGCAATATGAGATAACTTTCCACAAGTTCATTTTGTGCTCCATCAACTCTTTGCGGAGTCGGTCATCAACAGCCTTCTTTCGTTGGGCCTCAGTATCAGTTGCGGGAATATCTTCTGCTTCTCGAGACTTTCTTTTCTCTGCTCTTTCCATACGTCGTTTTTGTTTTCCAGCTCTTCCTCTTGGCATTATAATTATAATGGAGAAAATTATTTTGGCAATTTATAGTATGAGTGAGAATTGTTGTATTTGTTTGGAAGAAGTTGTTGACGGATGTGAGACAGATTGTGGTCATCACATTCACTTTACATGTTGTCAAAAAGTACCGAAGCGATATGAAACCAATAGTGAAGGCAAAGTTGTTGAAATCATATTCAGTTGCCCATTATGTCGTGGCACAAGTGAGTTTGCAATTATGGGACGTGATTATGTTGCAATGAAACGAGAGTTCGGTGATGATATGCAACTTTCACAAAGTCGCAAAGTTCTCTGTTCTTGCTGTAATTCTGAAACTACATTGCGGGACATCAAAGGGGGTTACTGCTTAGGTTGTTATAGTCGGTTCCCATGGTTCACAAAGGCATATATTATTGCGACTAAGTGGCTTCTAAAGGCGTAATTATGATGCGTATCGAGTCAGCAGGTTCTCCAATCAGTTTTTGCACAGACAAATCATAAATCATATCATCGTCCTCAATCATAATGTCTTTTATGCTATCAATAGTTCCTTTAAGAAGATTGTCGACATCAATCTTGCGTTTGTATTTGAGACAGAAAACCATTTGCACTTTAACTTTACCAAGTATTTGCGGAACTTTGTTTTCTGCTAGAAACTCATGAATAGCAATCTTCATTTCGCGACCTTTCTTGGATATTACTATGTGGTTACGGAACTTCTTGTAGTAGCAATTAACAGATACCGCACGAATTGGAATTGTAACATCAGTCATTTTTACTATATGTACATATATTAAAAATGTTTTGTGATCCAAATTATTTAAGACTTTTTGAGAACGAGTCCACCAGGTGTGATAATATAGGTAGCATCATACATAATGTACAAATTACACTGCAGGGTGTGTGTTGTTCCATCGCCATCTGTCCAAGGGCCTGAAGCACTATTCTTTGACAGATCACAATAAATTTCAAAGTTATGTGGAGTTGTTCCTGACCAAATTGAATGATCTTGTGCAGAGTCTTGGAATGCTTCGAGATCGATACCAATTCCAAATGTTGATAAAACATGAGGGTGATCACGCTCAGTGTAGAATTTGTAACCTGAATAGCTGGAATCGACGGCGTAAATGGGAATGTATCGCATATCTGCAGTTTCGCGTGTAGCATTCAGTGTAAATGCATTTGTGGCATTTGATGCCATGCTTAGATAAACTATAGGGGCGACATATGCATCTGTGACACCAGCTGTGTTTGCAACGAGCACTGCAGTGTCAGCAGTATAAGTGGAAATGAGTCCCTCTGTCATGCCTGATGAGGCTGGGTCATACATGTAGTTCTTTGCGGTAATGTGAGTCATGTTGCTACCATCCACAACACTCTCACCAATAGCTTGAATGGTGTGGTTCATGGCGTCCTCTAATGTTGAAATCTTATGTGGAGGAATATATTCGCCGTTGTTCTTAAGATAGAATTGATTAAACACCTCGTAAGTAGTTGCATTATATTGCACTCGTGAACCAACTGTCTTGGAAACCGAACGTGATGTAATATCTGAAATATCTGTGTTGTCACGGAACCAACAGAAAAGTGCCTTCATTGAAGAGATTCCTGAGGGCATAATCTTGTAATTCACTATATAACTATTCACTGGGGCGTTAAAGTGCTCATAACAGACTGCACCTGATAGTTCGACCCCGTCAACATCGTTAGAGCGTTCAGGTGTGGACATTTCAGCAGTAATTTGTGCCTTTGTTGATTCATCAAGAATATCAATACATTGAGCAACATACCGCACATTGTTCACCTTCCAAGTTGCATCGTTATTAGATGCAATAACGCCACTTTGACGATCAGCAAGTTTGAGTTGAAGTGTGATCTTGCCGTTAATCTTCCAGAATGGGATAAATGGAAGTGAGAAAAGACCAATTGGGATTGGAATAGATAATGTCTTGTAACCAGTACCTGATGCACCATTAACACCAATCGCAGTTGTATCACGCCATCCAATATCAGTCGAACGAACAACTGTTGGTTTCATTGGTGCAAGAGAGCAACCAAAACGTGTTGCTGAAGAAGAAGTCCAGCCTGGTGAGGTACGGTACTCAATCAACTTGTTCATGAGCAAGTTAAAGTTGTCGATGTGATCAATTGTTTCACCAGTGTTCGAAATAATACTAATTTCTTGCCATGGCGAGTATGCAGAATTATCCACATTAATGTAATAAGTTGATGTCGAATGCAGATCATACATAAGTACGCCTTCCGCAGTGTTGAGGTAATCAATACCATCAAACTCAATCTTGGCGGATCTGTTACTTGAAGATGTCATGTCACCACGATTTACAGTCTCAAACTGCTTAATTGTCATCTTGTGTGGGAACGCCACCTTGGTCGCTTTGTTCAAAATGCTAGGAGGAAGAAAAGAACTCATTTTATATATTTCTAGTGCAGAAAAGAAATATAGCATTTTGAGTTCAGTCCTTGTTAGGTGAGCAGTGACTTGCTCTTATATAAAATGTCTGATGGTTCGGGTTCATACCACATTTCCAAAGTAACATTAAATGAATTTATAAGAGTTGCTGTTGTATATGCGGAATCAGTGGGGCGTGTCAATTCGATCTTCCAAATTTCCGAAGTTGGTTTTTGGATCTTCAAAGTTGGTTGTGTGATTTCAGTATTTGTTGTTCCAACTTTTAGTGAAGTATCAATACCTCCCGTCAAGCTGAATGATTCGTAGGAATTCGTAACACCGATTCCATCAATATGAATGTAGTATTTGGAAGAAATAAGTTCCAGACTAGACATTACATCTGCCCTTTGAGCGTTATCCAAATGGGTGCAAAGAACTGCACACATTTCATTCGCCTTGTCAAGGGGCATAATAGTATCTGTTACATCATAAGTAATTGTCACATTAACAACACAGTCAACTATTCGAACTCGATTTAGTTTTTGGCCATGTGACGGGCGATATGTCCAGTGAAAGGATGAATGTGTGTCTGTATCAAACATTTTGTCAGCACTCGAAATTGTAATTATCATCTTATATACGATAAGGTGATATTTTTATTTTTGCAAATTTATGTGAGTGTCTTATGCTCGCATTCCTTTCTTTGTGCTTTGTCGGACATTTGCAACTCTCTTATTTAATAGTTTGCGAAGTTCTGCCTTGCTTCGAACACCTTTAAAGTCCTTTGCTAGTTGTTTTCGGTTTAGTGACTTCCCCAGTGACTTTCTCAACATCTTCTGTGTCCCGTCGACTGCTTTCGCCACTCCTCGCACTGCCCCCGTCGCTCCGCGCACCTGATCCAATACGGTCCCCAGTGGAGTGAACTTCACGAATGGAACCTTTTTCTCGATCGTGTCCGCCAGCTTGTCCGCTGGTTTCAAGGCGTACTTGTCGATGCCGTGTGCCACCTTGTGACCCAACTTCTCCGCCTTGTCCCAAACTTGATTTACTCCCTTCTTTGCTTTGTGGTAGGTCTTTTGCACGAAGCTTGCTGCTCTTCCCACTTTCTTGGTAAAACTTTTCCCAGCTTTTCCTAGTTTTTTCTTTACCCAACTGAAGATACCCATAGTTATATATCCTTCGCCGATATTTTTTTATTCTGGAAAAGTGTACAGTCCAATCCAATCCATTGTTGTTCAGAGGATCTCCATCTATAGTGTACATTGCAAAGTAAATGGTGGAAAGCCCCCCACGTAACGGTGATAATCTGTTACTTTTGTTCTCCCATGTTATTATCCCCCCAACATACTTCACAGGTACTCGCAATAAAATATCAGCATATCCTGCATCCTTCGAAGTGTAAGCATCATTAAAGATTAGGTTACTTCGAATTTCAACTTGGTTAATATCATTAAGATCATAAACATATGGCATTGTCGTATCAGTGCTCATTTCAAATGTAACATCATCATCACCAATACCAAGTACTGATTTGGCTTTTGAAGTTGCAAGAATTACGAATTCCTTCACAGCACCGTTTGTTATTGTTATTTTATTAGTATGAATACTATATGTTATTGTTGCATCCAAACTTAAAGTATCCAACTGACTGGTGACCTGAGTCGATAACCAAGATGCACTGTAGTTACCCTCTGGAAGTGTGAGCGTGTGGGGCGTATCATCATAATAGACGATAAATGTATCATTTTCTCCAATTCGCACTGATTGATAAAAACCTGCCTTTATTGATACAAAGTCAATTTTAATATATATGTCACTATTCGGTTCATATAGTGGGGCGATGTTTCCGAGAAATTTGGTAAAGCTGTTTGAAGTCTTCAAGTCGCCTTCTTTCCAATCCATGTAATAAGGGGAAATATCTGTTACTTCAGTTTCATATGACATAACTTGTTATTATACAATAACAAGATATATTTTTTCACTTGCGTTTCTTTTTCTTTCCACGTTTGTGTCTTGGCTTTGGTTCTTCTGGAGCATCAAATCCTGCATCATTCCACCTTTCAAGGGCTTTTTCATATCGTTGTTTTGCTTCTTGTGACCCTTTACTCAACCTTTGTGCAGCAATGAACTTTGAATATACACCTCTAATTCCCCTTTTACCAGCCATTAGATTAATGAAGACTTGTTCATCACTGAGACTTGGTGGGGGGGGGTCCGCAGAAGAAGATTCATCTGAAGAAGAAAATACTTCTTTTTGAAACATTGATTGTCGTTCGAATGCTTTTGTGCTTTCCACAGGTGGTGATGATGGTGGTGGTGGTGGAATTGCTTTTGGTGGTGATGATTGTGGTGGTGGTGGCGTGAGGAACATAGGGGGGGTGGATGTAAATCGCCCCACAGGGTGTACATCAGGTTCCTCTTCACCAGAGGCATCAGCATCCTCTTGGTCGATTTCAGTCGCAGTTGGCTCTCCCTCTTGCAGTTCCTCAATACGGACACCTGCATCAAGGTAGCGGTCTGCATCCAATGCAGATGGTTGTCGAAGTCGAACTCTTGATCGAACCCTTGGGGCTGATCGTTCTGGCTTTAGTGCACTAATCTTTCGATCTAGCAATCCGCTGACTACATTGGGCATATAGTTCATCATTGCACGTGTTTTAGTTACGCTATCCATCAATTGGAGCATTTGGTGATTTATTGCAGGTTGTGGAACACCTGGGGCTGAATGTGCATCTTTTAGTTGCAATTGTCCCTTTTTCATTTGACCTTGCAACTTATATATTGCGGCTTCCATTGATGACTTCATTGTTAATTGGGGCTGAATGCGTGATGGTGCATCAATTGCATAACCAGACATGGAACGTTTTGAGGAACCCACTGATACTTTTGTTGTTGGTGTTCTTCTCCGACGTCGAGTTTTTGGTTGTGGGTGATTATGAATTACTGTTGTTTGCTTTATCACCATTGGAGCAACTTGTTTGCGACGTAATTTTGTTACTCTCTTTTGTTTTGTCGTATTTACCTTCTTTTTGTTCTTTCGCTTGTATTTCAGGCGAGTTGCTTTTTGTGTGGGCATTATACATTATGAAAAGATATTATTCTTCGGCTTCAGCAAACACAATTTTGTAGATCTCATCAATATCTTCCTTCATTTGTTTTAGTCGTTTTAACACATCCTTGCCATAACGTGATACCCGAACACGCTCTTTTCTTTCTTCTGTGCTCATTGAGTGATATCTAGCTTTTGCTCGTTCTCTGTGGAGTACCTTCTTTTCCTCGCTTGTTAGCTTTTTGTCAACTACAATTTTCTTTTTCCCTGTTTTCACTGTTTTCACTGTTTTCACTGGCATTATAATTTAGAGTGAGAAGTTTTTTTATAGTTTTTTCTGTTGTAAATGTATAATGCCAAAAAAATTAACGGAAAAGCAAGAGAAGTTGCTAAAACGAGTCTATTATTCGCCAGAAGGAATGAGAGGCAGGGATGCAACATATAACAGGGTGAGATATGCAAATGTGAAGGGCGACAAGGTTCTAACTGGGATTTCACGCCGTCAAGTTGCAGACTGGTTAGCAAAGCAGGAAGTTAACCAAATTCACAAACCAATCACATACAAGAAAAGTGTTAAACCAATTCTCTCCAAACGACCTTTTCAACAGGTACAAATCGATTTGGTGGATTTGCAAAAGGAAAGCGATAAGTTCAAAAAGTGGATATTGACAGCTGTGGATACTTTTAGCAAATATGGTTTTGCTGTTGCAATGCCGTCAAAGAACGAAGCACAAGCATTAAAGGCAATTAAGCAAGTTGTTGGTGAAATTGAAGATGTAATAGCAGAACATAAGTTGAGACCACTTCGTGTTATTCAATCAGATAATGGTAGTGAGTTCATTAACAAGGCGGTGAAGGAATTCTTGAAAGACCGAGGCGTAAAGCAAATATTCAGTCTTCCATACACACCACAAACTCAAGGAATGGTCGAACGATATAATGGCACGATAAAGAAAGTTATGAGGAAAATGATGTTTGTCGAAAAGAGTAAGGCATGGACAGATATGTTACCAGGTATTATTGAAGGCTACAATACCACATATCACTCCACTATTAAGAAAACGCCGTTGGAAGCTGTTTCTGGCGACTTTGAGGATACCCATAATAAGTTAATCACCCGAGCAAATAAAATGAGAAGTAATGAGGTAGTGGATGTCGTTGTTGGCGATACAGTGAGAATCTACATTCCGAAACATAAGTCAATTGCACGGAAGTATCCCAATTGGAGTACTGAGTTATACACTGTTACCCAGGTAGTTCATCCAAAAAAGCCCTTTTCAAAGATGTACATTAAAGTGAATGACGACGAAGGAAACCCAAAAGGCTACAAATACTACTCCAACCAATTTATTATTGCCAATGAAATTGAAACTAAATCAGGTGATAGCATTAAGTATGAAGCCAAAAAGAAAGAGAAGGTTAAGGTAGTAGGTCCAAAGACAGCATTAGCAGAGAGGGCTGAGTTACCAAAGCGCAAACGAAAACCAAAGATAATTGTCGATGTTTAGAAAATCACAAATGACTTAAAGATTTAAGACGTCTTAAAATTAGATATGATGGATCTACACAAATTCGATGATACCGACAATGAATACAAAAAGGTCATACTCAAACACATACAAAAAAACAAAACAGAAATATGGAGACCCATTATTGGATTTTCTAGATATGCAGTTTCCTCTTGTGGTCGAATCAAAAACATTCATTCTAACAAGTGTTTGAAAACATACATGAACATTAACCAGGGCTATAAAGCAGTAAAAGTGACTAGTTGTAATGGAAAGAGGAAGGCTTTTCTAGTTCATCGACTTTTAGCAATGGCATTTGTGCCGAACATACTTAATAAGCCGTTTGTTGACCATATTGATAGAGACAAAACAAACAACTTGGTTACAAATTTGAGATGGGCAACTGCTTCAGAAAATCAGTTCAATAGACCACCAAAGAGTGGTCGTAGCAGTCGACATAAAGGTGTTTTGTGGGATAAGGGCAAAAAGAAATGGTGCGCACGAATTAAATACAATTACAAGAAATATTTCTTAGGTAATTACAAAGATGAGGATGATGCAGGTGAGGCATTTAATGTTGTTGCAAAGTTACTACACAATGAATTTGCATATCTGAATCGTGTTAAAGAAGGACGCAAACGAAGGAACCAAAGGTACTATGCTAAGAACAAAGAACGACTTAAGGCAACCGCCAACAAAATACTATCCAGTTAGTAGCAATATCAAACATGCTTAAATAATGTTTAATATTGCAAATCACAAATGAGAATTTCAATTATGGGAAAATCACAAATGAGAAATTCAATTATGCGAAAAAATAATTTTTTGCCTACTATTGTCAGTTCCACCAGAATGGCAAGATTCCCTATTAGTCTGCGGGCAATGTAGTGGAAAAGAATTCGCCAGCAGTATCACTTTTGCTATTTTCTCATATCAATTGACTGAAAAATTACCCATTATTAACTCCAATGAGTATGCACCTATGCTTTTTCCTAATAATTACGCAATCCGTAGTTATTAAGTGATTTGTGTTAGAAATAAATTTATAGATATTCAATTACACTCTTTGGTAATCCGTGAAAGCACTTGGCTGGTTGTATCTTGAGATCGTATTGTTTTGTCCTTTTTCCATTAACCAGAACTTCATGTGTCTTTGCAACAACTAGTTTTGATCCGCTCCATATGCCCAAAAGCTTGTTAACCAATGCCTTACACTGAGATGCATCACCATATTTGTTTGTTTGTCGAGATCTCAATGTACAGAACTTGGTTACCGTATCGCCAATTTCCTTTACCTTAGCAAATATATTATTCATCTTTGCATGTGGAACTACAGTACCTTGATCAATAGAGTTGTCAAGCCCTAGAAGACCGCATAACTTATGAATCTGTGGTTGCGTTAAATCCACACTGCTAACAACTTCACCAGATGACATTGCAACATCAGTACGCAGTTGTCCGCATTCTTTATCTTTGACTTCCCGTCGAATACGATTCAATTTGCCGACATGTTCATTATTGCACCAGACTGTTTGCCAGAAGAACTCAAAGACTTTGTCATCAGTTCCCCGTCTCAAGAAGTGCTTCATTTCATATTTCCGTAGTTGGTTTTTCTCTGTTTCGGTTGCTTCACAACAATTCACTCGATCCCAAATATCTCCATATTCAGATTTCGTAATATCTTTAACTTCGTGGTAGTTAAGAGGATTACCGACATCTTTATCACCTGTTTTTTCATCTGTCCGTTCTGTTATCGTGTAGTTGCAACTATGCAAGTATGTTGCAATCATCTCTTTGTAGTGCATATAACTAATATTTCGTTCTTGCATATTATGAACAATGATTTCTCGCAAAATTGGATCTAATTCATACATGTGTTCCTTAAAGTCGAAATCATTTGACAGCTCTTCATCAGCCCCCTTTTCAAAAAGATCTTGTGCAACTACATTCTTCTGACGTAGTATTTCACGTATTGCTTCTCGGTCACATTTCCTCTGTTCACAAGTAAATTGTGATGTGCATATGAACATTGTCTTTTCCTTAATATGTCGTACTCGCATTGTTGCCTGTATTACATCTCGAGCCAAGCAAGACATATTAACGCCATAGACGAACAGACAATCAAAAGCATCAATTACATCATGATTAACTCCTACAGTGATCTTCGGCGTGTATATGAGGAATTGCACGCCTTCCCACTCATGTTTGGTGTCTTTACACGCCGTCACAAGCCTATCAGATGTATCTTTATGATAATACTTGTATTTGATACTGAGGCGTTGTGCGAGTCTTTCAAGAGTGTCACCATACCGTTTACTTGCCGTAAAGAACACAATCCGTTTGCCTTCCTTAAGTTGGTGTTCCACATTAAGTGTGAGCATCTTCTTGCTCAAGCAAATCGCCTTTCGGGCTTCAGGTACAAATTCGTTGATACGCAAGAGTACCTTTCGTTCGTTTTCAATTGATCGCACAAAGTCTAGAGTTCTATTGCTGATAAAGGCATCCATCATGACTACTTTTGTACTTTTCCGTAGCATTTTACAAAACACTTCAAATGTTGCACCTTTATCCTTTACTGTCGGACTACTCAGAGTATTTAGTAGAGTTTCAATTTCATCCAAAACTACCAAATCATACTGCGGATCATATTCAATTTTGCACAAACTCTCCATACTACATATTAAGCGTGGGATCTTACTCAAGTCTTTTGTCTTGCACTTGTCTTTGTAATTTGTAAATCGAAATTCCTTGAAGATGCCCTCGATGTTGCGACTAAACACAATTCGAGGAGACAAATATATTATACGCCTGGGTTTATTGAACTTGATGTACTGCTTAATTGCATATGTTTTTCCCGTTCCCATTGCTGACTTCTCAACTAAGTACTTATATTTGCTCATTTCGTACGGCAGAACATATTGCTCATTGTAGCGATGACATTTCATTTTCCCTGCACTTACACCCATTACCTGATTGATTAAGTATGACGCTTTTGCATCGTCGAATTCTGGTACATATGCTTTTGCCAACTTTCGCAAAAACGCCATTCCATAACCGTTCTTGGTCTTCTTGAAGCCTCTCCATTGATTGAGACAAGCAACACTTTGATCTTCATCATATGCCTTATTTGTCCAATCAATCCACAAATCCAAATGGCTATCTTCATTCTTTAGTGCCATTCCAACAGCTATCCAAACTTCATATTCTTGTGGCGGGTAATTTGGAATGCATGACATAATAAGATCAAAATGATCTCCATCATAGTTTGGTACCACAGGCTCTTCAGGTTCTCGTAAAATACTGAATACGTCCCATGTGCCCTCTCGCTTTACTGTTGATTTGCCACCCATTGAAGACACCACATTTCTAATTTTTCTTTTTTGAACAACTTTCTCCTCTAAACGGGAACTATCCATAAATGTTACGTTCTTGGGGCTGTAAATGCCCAAGAATGGGCTACTACAATCCCCCGCAAAGGGTTTTAATGGCGGTGAAGCCTTCCCCCACTTGCATTGACCAGGTAATCGAAAATTTTGATTATTGGAGTAAGGATTGATGTCGAATACTGTCGACTTGGCACCATCGTGAGAATAACATAGCTCTTTCATGCTAAGGCACTTTTGAAGTACTACTTTAGAGAATTGCTTACAATCATATTGATTGGCAAATGCAAATGGAAACCTGAAATGAAATGATACCTTTGTACTTCTACATGATTCCCAAATGCCAATATCATCATAGTTGAAGTCCCCACCAAATACCTCTTTGTAACAACTCTTTACGGCCTTACGCATAGCTGTTATTAGAGGAAGTACATTCACATGCTCATTCTTATGCTTCTTCCGATCAAGATCGGCATAAAAGTATCGAGGAAGACTTGCTGGTAACACTTCATACAAACATTCGTTCTTCATCAAATAACTATGACACTTAAGGAAAGTCTTTTCATTACGATAAACACCATATGATCGTGCTCTGCTTCCTATTTCGCGAGAACATATAAAGTTGTACCCAGATCCCTTCATAGCATCCAGGGCACAATCAATGCTCTTCTTTTCTGGATTACCCTTTTGGTTTGTAAAGTAATGCCCTTTGCCCACCTTCCTGTAATCGTTGTCTAAACTACAATATTGCATATTACTATTGATATATATAATAATATGAGATAATTTTTTAAGCCAAAAATGTTAAAAAATCTATATGTTTTTTCTACTCAATCACGATCGCTGTCATCACCAGAGTTGTCCTCACTATCACTTTTGTCCTCCATGACAATAAGATCAGAGTCTTCATCAATGCGTTCAACGTATTTAAACTCCTTTTTGGAGAGATCAATATGTGCTGTCAGATTCATCAACTTTGTGAGATAAACCAAAGTTCCACTTTTCACTTCTGGAATCCTTGCAACCACACTTGTATCTTCACCCTTTGTTTTCAGGTATTGTTTCCTGCAACGACGTAATTTAATTATTCTTGCAAATTCCAAATCTGAATAATCGCAACAATGTTTTATGCACTCTTTTAATTCTTTTACATACTCCTCTAAGCAATCCAACATCGAGAAGTGCATTAGCTCATTATTATTTAAACGTACTTCACTTTCACCTCTTGGCATTTTCAATCTATATAATATTACACCAGATATTTTTTTAAGTCAAATGAAATGAAAAAATAAAAAGGCTAACTGTTCTGCATTTCGTCCCAAACTTGTTGTGTGAGCATTTCCATCACATCGAGTTCCTCTGTTGGTTGTTCGATTACGACTGCTTGTTTTCGCTTACGCGGAGCTCTCTTTTTGCGAGGAGGGGGTGGTAATGGCTCATATTCAGACGACTCTGATTCCTCAGGTACAGGTGATGGTGCTTTTCTCCTTTGTTTAGGTTTTGCTCTTGGTTTTGCTTTTACTTCGGGCTCCCAATCTTCCACATCCATTTCTGGTTCCTCAATGTCATCAAGTTTAACAATGGGTTCTTTCTTCGGTTTTGGCGGCCTCATCCTTGCTAATTTCTCTTCCAAGCGTAGTGCTTTCTGTTCCTCTCGAAAACGCCTTCTTTCTTCTGCAATGTGGGCCTTCTCAAGAGCTTTCTCCTTTTTCTTCTCCTCTGCACGCGATGCCCCTCTTTGTGTTGCATAATTTTTCTTGGCCTCTCGAGCTTTTGCCAACCGAGCCAACAATGCCTCTCTTTGTTGTGCGGTCATCTTCCTTTTCTTCTTTTGGCCTGGCTTGACGGCCTTTGGTTTGCGTCTTTGCACTTCATACACATCATCATCAGAGCTATCCATTTTCTTATATAGTAACATAAGAAAATTGATTTCAATAACAATTCAAGTATTTATCTATATATGTGTAGCTACAATACTTGCAACAGCTCCAGCGGTTTTGAGATTCTTGGGCTTAGAAAAGAACTTCCACAATCGAATGTACCATGCGTCAGGCTTTGGAATGTGATAGCGTTCATGTGCAATGAACTCCCCAAGTACTTGGTCTTTCAAGTACTTCTTGAAATGTTTGATAGTGAAGGAAAAGTCGGGTTCAATGTATTCAACCCATGCATCATCTTTGTATTTGTGGAGGGCAACAACATGCACAAGTTCGCGGACATCTGGTAAGTTAAGATCCAAATACTTTCTTCCCTTGTCGAGTGGTATGATCACAATGTTTGTCTCGTCAAAGAATCCACCCAAGGGCAGGTTGTGGAACTTCATAAGGTCATAGATTACAACATCATCTTTGTCATTTAACTCCACTATGCTGTCGGTAATAATTAGGAACTTAATTCCTTCCTTCACTGCAGTAACAGATGCTGGGGTGCGTAACAGATGAGACTTCTTCTTTGTTGGGTTTGGTGCTAGAACAACTTCAGTTGACTTGGCGGTTGGTGCTGAAACGGTGGTTGGCATTTTATATATAGTAGCCACCTATTTTATTTTCCGTCATTCTCTATTAGGCCGAAATGTCTTAAAAAATTTCTCACATATTTGTATACATATAGAATGCCAAAAGGAAAATCCAAGTCGAAGACTAAAAAGACAACCAAGGCGAAAACAGAGGAAGTTAAAATCAAACCATCGAAATACATTAAGAAGGGCTACACAAAAACAAAAGAAAGTGCACAGGACAAAAAGAGCAAAAATATCCAGAAAACAATTGATGAACTGTTGGATGATCCACGAACTTCTTCTTATGAAGGCCCACTAACTATTAAGTCCCTGGCAGACACCAATATCCCCATGTCGAAAAAAGGGTGTCTCAAGGGCAAAATCACCGATACAGATGGCGAAACAGGCTATATTGAAACGGGTGATCGAATGTCGTATGTAACAACAGATAATAAATATCGCTGTGGTGGATTTATTCGTGCATTTAACTCCACTTACATAGCAGTTGTTGGAAAAGCAAATGTCTCGTTTTCTGTTCAAATCAAAAACTTGCGTTACTTATTCATTATGCCACGAACAAACATTAAATCCTCATATAAGACTGATGCAGGACTAAAGATTACAGTCGACGAATAATATCTCTAACAAAAGTATAACATGCCACATCGAAAACACAAAACCAAAAAGCCAACCACTTCTGCAAAAGGTTATCCTACTGTTGCTCAGAGACGTAAGTTACCTGCGCCTTTAGTTGCCTGGATTCAACGAAATGGACAACCGAAAAGACGTCGAAAACGCAAATAGATTCTGCATAGTTAATGGCTACACAGAATTTCTTTTATCTCACTATAAGTTATATGGGTATCACTAATTGGATCAAGAAAGGCTACAATAATATAAAGTCGTTTGTGGAAAAGGGTGCTCGATTGCGTGATTCAATGAAGTCATTTGTGCGAAAAGGAATTGGTCTCGCTATTAAACCAACAACATTGTTACCAGGCGAAAAACACGGTGTTCTTCTCCTGAAAGATGGTTCACTCACAAGAGCAAATTACATGGGACCTGGTACCAACTTGGGAGTAAGAATACCTCGTCGAGATAAAGGTCTTACACCAGTGGATATGATAGCAAAAGCTCATGATTTGCGTTATGCATTGGGTAAAACGGAAAAAGATGCACGAATAGCAGATCAGAAAATGCTCAATGCGGTCAAACGAATATCAGGTGCTGGAAAGGATGCGCCATTCAATGTGTGGCAAGCAAATTTAATAAAGATCAAGAAGTATCTTGGAATACCAACAAAATGGATTACATCAATTGGTGGGGCAGATAAGGCAATGATTGCTACATTTACCAGAGAACTCCGCAAGTTGGAGCGTATGGGCTACTAATTCTTAATAGTTATTTACTATTCAGAATCATTTTTTCTTTTTGCCATCTTTGCCACTTGAAGTACTCTTTTGCTTCTTTCCTGCTTTCTTTGGAAACTTCGCAGTCTTGGCTTCAACTACCTTCTTTGACTTCTTCTTCTTTGACTTCTTCTTCTTTTCCTTCTTCGGTTTAGGAATAACTTCCTTGATCTCCTTCTTTGTTGGTTTCTTCACCAAAGTCTCAAAGTCGAAGTGTTCATTTGTCATCTTTTTGAACAACATCAAATAACATTGCAACTTGCCTGTGGCGTCACCATGCTTTTTCTTCCATGTTTCAATCAAGCTTTCTTGATCTTCCAAAACTGTATTACATCGATTCAGTTCCTTTTGAGCCGACGCTATTCCTTTCACTACGAATTCAACTGTATTTTCTTCTGTCATTTTGATATACTCTTATACTAGAAAATTATTTTTTCTTCAAAACGATTCGATCAAATACTTTGTGATATTTGGTCCGATCGGCAATAAGAAAGGGAAACGGATAATCGCTGTCTTTCTTGAAGGCAATTCGGGTTATTCTTATCCAGTCATCCTTACTAACATTCCCTCCAAATGATTGCTTAACTTCATCTAATTCTGATGTTGATGGAGTTGGAAATAGTACCAGGTGTGAGGCAATAGTACGTACAGCTTTTGGAATGCAATTAAATACTTGTGACGCCAATATTACACTGGTAAATATATGTCTGCGATTCGCAATTAATCTCTTTAACCACTTTTGCACTTCCTTCTCCTTAAGTTCCGCCATGCAATCATCGATTATCAGACATTTGAATCCTTCAATACTTTTAAGTAGCTCCTCAATGTCGACTAAGTTGTCTTTGAGTGACAAAAAACGTTGATCTTCAGGAATGGTCATGAATGGATTACGTTGTCGCATATCATTTGTAATTGTTGCCATCGACGGATTCACATAAACAACTCCGTCGAACACTCCATAAAACATGTGGTTATCATCCTTCTTGCGTTGTTTCTTGAATAAGTTAACTTGAAACGAAGTTTTTCCACTGCCAGGCCCACCATTCACAATCATAAAGAACCCATTCTTGCGTGGCAATGGTGCTTTTATCTGTTCGTGTAATACCGAATCCACATTCATTTTCACACGTTTCAACTTCAAATATTTGTTCTTCAAAATCTTGTAATCATCTTCATCGTCCTCAACAATCTCGCAATCTACCTTTTTTGCTGAATCCATCTATATAATTAGCTGAGTTTTTTTCTCCCTCAATTGTATATGTTTGGTAGAAGATTAGCGTCAGTCAGTAATACAACAGTTGTCGAGGCGGAAGACATAACAATACATTTACCAACTAGTAACTTATCGGTTAAAGATAAATTTGCAGAGTTGGACGGGAACTTTGCACTTTATTATTCGATTGCCGACTTAGACGGTGGACAGTTGGATAATCGTTATTACACCGAAACAGAAGTTAATTCCGCTTTAGCTCTCAAAAGTGATGTAGGTCACACCCATGATGATCGTTATTATACTGAAACCGAAGTTGATACAGCATTAGATCTCAAAAGTGATGTAGGTCACACACACGATAGTCGATATTACACCGAAACAGAAGTTGATACAGCATTAGATCTCAAAAGCAATACTGGTCACACTCATACAACTTCAAATATTACCGATCTCGCATCTTACACTGGTTTTGATGCCCGATATCACACTGAAACAGAAATTAATTCCGCTTTAGATCTCAAAAGTGATACT
>Ga0233445_1001406_pt1 | contig 18330 bp, 20 predicted proteins | sample SI_124_October20_5_FD_182779 | JGI IMG/M metagenome (GOLD analysis project Ga0233445, IMG submission 182779) | Seawater microbial communities from Saanich Inlet, British Columbia, Canada - SI_124_October2016_100_MG | ecosystem: Environmental > Aquatic > Marine > Inlet | place: Canada: British...
TTCTTAACCCTATCTTCCCACCAGGCATCTAAACTATAATATCTACTGAATGAATCTCCGTCATCTCTTGGTGTCATTTCTTTACGATAACCTAAATAACTACCGTGTGTATTATTCTCTTTATAATTAGACGGTTCTTTACCAGTAGTTGGTGCTAGTTGTCCTTTACTTTTAACATTTAACACATCATCACTTACCAACAAGTTCGCCGCAAACCTACCGAGTGGTGATGCTTCTGCTGTATCATTATTCTCTGACTTAAATCCACTTGTCTTGAATACTGTATTTTCTTCTCTTGGTTTTCTCTTTGTGATTTTAACCTTTTTCGTGGCTTTCTTTCCCCATAGATTTCTACCATCTTTGGTTTCTGATTGTTCTGTATCTCCAAATGCTGAAACTCGTTCATAGGTATCTTCCGATGTGAAATTTTGAGCATTCCGTGTTTCTCCGAAATCTTCTTCTCCCCACTTATTCCATCCTCGTTCATCTGAAAAGTTTTCTTTATTGTTTTTATCACTCACATACTTTTCATAATCACTTTTAGATTTTCGTGCTGGTTTATCCCAACCACCACCATACATTTCTTCTTTTCGTTTTTCTATAAATTTTTGGTGTCCTGCAACATTATCTTTATCAAATTGTTCCTCATCACTCATTCCTGCAAATGGTATTCTACAATTATCCAACCAAGTGATCCCTTTTTGATTATCAAGTGCTTGGTCTAAATAACCTTTCTTCTCTAATGGTTTCATTGCCACAATCACCACTTCTACTGCTGGTTTTGGTTGGTATCCTGCATAACTACCATCAAGTTTCTTTGCTTCGTCTGATGCTGGTGCAGTAATCAATCCACTCTCTCTGGCCGCATTTGTATGACCACCACCTGCTGCATTTCCACTTCTTATGTCTGTATTCAAATACTTATGTCGTGGATCTGGATGTTTTCCAACTACTTTTCGTTCTTTACCTAATCTCTTATCAACGGCCTTTCCTATGTTCATAGCCTTTGGGAAACCTGTAGCATATGTCCAATAGATTGGTGTGTATCCAATCTCAAATCCAACATCTTCTAACATCTGTACCATTCTGTATTGAACATCACTTCTTGGTGCACTCATTACGAATGCAAATGAACCTGGTTTCAATACTCTCAATGACTCTTCAAATATTTCTTTAGGTGGCAACATCTTATCCCAAGACTTACCCATAAATCCATATCCATAAGGTGGATCAGTACAGAGTAAATCTACTGAATTATCTTTGAGTTTTTTTAACTCATCAATACTATCTCCATTGATTAGTTTACTGTTCTCCATATAAATTTTTCCTTTTTTCCTTTCTACGTTGTTCGATTTTCTTCAATCTATACCTTTCCTTAGCCTTCTTTAGAATCTTGGTCTTATTACGCTCATAGTGGTCCATCTGCCACTTTCGTTGAGCTTCAAGTCTTTCTTCTTCGGTATAGTATTTCTTTTTTCTACCCATTATTTATCTTAGCAAACCTATTAAGTTGAGTCCAAGTTTGCATTATCCAACTATCCATATTTGGTAAGGCACCAAACATCCTATCTTCCATAAACATCTTTTGGAAAATTGGTTTATTTAATTCAGGTATTTTACCATTTACTATTCTGTTAATCTTTAATTTAGCACCACCACTAATATCCACATCTGATAATTGCATCAATCTGTGATTAATATCTATAGTATCTTGATTATCAAGTATTAGATTGTAAAATCTCTCTCCTTGATGTTTATGTGCTTCTTTAATTACATCATCATATGATATAACCTTTCCTTCTATGCCTAAATCAGGAAAGTGTTTTAGTAAGGTCTTGGCACCAATACCCTTTACTCCTTTAATATTATCGGAAGTATCACCTTCAAAAACTCTACTTAATAGCAGATTTTTAGATGTTACCTTGTATTCCTCTAATATCTTTTCAGGATTGTAAAGTTTCTTTTTGGTGGGAGACCAAACTGAAATTCTATCATTTACCAATTGTAAGAAATCCTTATCGGTACTCATGATAATAACATTGCTCTTTGGCAATATTTGTTTTGCTATATAACCTATGGCATCATCTGCCTCAATACCATCAATGGACATTATACTCAAAGGTAATTTCTCTAAGTATTCTACACAACGAGATAATTGCATCATCATTGAGTGTCGCTCATCTTCGATATTTTCAAAATCGTTTACACGATTGAGTCGGATTTTCTTTGTTCTTCGTTTCGCTTTATATTCCGGATAAAGTTTACGGCGGCGGTTGCTCCCACCAGTTCCATCAAATGTTATGATGGTGCGAGTGGGAGCTAACATTTTTACTGCGTAACCAACTGACTTTAAAAAACCAACTATTCCACCAATGTGAATTCCATCATCATTAGTAGTTGGTATCACACTAAATACTCTAATAAAAGTATTTAAGCCATCTATTATCAGTACTTTTTCATTGGGATTTGTTGTGTCCGTTTTACCGCCGTGTTTCTTTATCTCATCGAGAATAGAAAGGTACTTACCATTATTCAACACCGACCACTTCATCCGTATATACTACATCATCAATACCTAAATCGGCTGATTGATATTTTAGTATAGATACTTCACAGATTAAATCATAAAGGTGTTCTTTTAATCCATCAGTTTCGTCTAATTTCCTTTCAAAGTCCTTAGATTGAAATTTGATATCTTTACCTTTATATTCTAAAGTGTACCAAGCTCCAGCAATTTTCAAGAGTTTATGTTCTTTCAACACCGTTAGCCAACTTCCCATATCATCTATACCACTATCGAAGTATAAATTGAAATCGGCATGACGTAAAGGTGGTCCCAAACGATTCTTGATAATTTGACATCGGGTTTTCATACCCAATACATTTTTTGCTGTGTCTTTGATTTGTCCCATATTCTTTAATCGAATACGAGTTGATGAGTGAAAAGGTAATGCCTTACCACCACTTGTAGTCCAAGGATCACCGAACATTACTCCGAGTTTTTGTCTGAGCTGATTAGTGAATACGAGAGCTATTCGTTCTCGTCCAATCATTTGAGTAATCTTTCTCATCGCTTTTGAAACGATAATTGCTTTACTCGTTGCCCAACCATCTTTCTCAAAATCGGCTTCCATTTCTACTTTGGTTGATGCCCCTGCCAAACTATCCACAAGGATCGTAACTAGCCTTTCTCTATCTGATTCTCTAATCTTAGTGACTATGTTTTCAATACATTGAAATATATCTTCTACTGTTTCCACATGAAGATATAATAGATTTTGAACATCTACACCAATAGTTTCTAACCATTCTCTACTAACAGATGTCTCAGTATCAATGTAGACTGCAAGTCCACCCTTCTTCTGAGTTTCTGAGAGAATGTGAGTTCCTATTAGAGATTTACCACTCGATTCTAAACCATTAATCTCTGTAATTCGTCCTACGGCTATTCCACCATTAGGACGATTAGAGATTGCTAAATCTAAAATCGATGAACCAGTTGATATAAATTCCTTGATATCAGTTGGAGTGGCATTTGAACCATCTAAGAAATAGGCTACCTTCGTATCCTTGAACTGTTTATTAAGGTTATCGGCAAGAACTTGTGCAAGTTCGTCTTTTGCTGATATAGACATATATGTCTCCTTTATTATTTATTAAACAGGTCGTCAAAAGCATCATTAACTCCAGTAGTACTTGTTACTGCACTTTCTAATGCTTTACTTGTTGCTGGTGTGTTTGTCTTTTCTGATCCTTTTTCTCCATCTTCATCACTTGGGTTCAACCAATCATGTAGAGCTTCTGCAAGTTCATCATAACTTAATTCGTTATAAACTTCGCGGATGTCTTTTTGGTCATCAAGTAATGTAGATAAAACTGCCTTATCTTCTGTAACTGGTGTTTGATTCGGTTTAACACGGATGTTAGTCTTAGGAAACGATGCTCCAGTTTCTTCAGCTGTTAGGAATTCAACCACGACATCACGTCCATTTATAGGATCACTAATATCACCATAATCAGGATCTGATATAATTGATAATAGTTCTTGATATACGGTTTTACCAAATCCCCAAAACTTAGAGCCTTGGTTTTCTTCACCACGAACACAAACTGGTGCAAAAGTTCTGAGCTTTGCTTCCAATTTTTTGCCAAGTTTCCAATCTTCACGATTTCCACTTGACTTTAGTTTCTCGGCAAATTCTTCAATTGGGTCTGGACGACCAAATGAGATTGGGGAAAGAAAAGTCTTTCCACCTAAATCATAGTGAAAGAATAATTCGATAAACGGTATATCGGAGTTTAGTTTGTAAGGTAAAAGACGGATTTGTGTCTTTCCTGGTTGAGGTTTCCACAAGTTTGTTGTTCTTGTAGTTGAGGTTTGTAACTGATTTAGTCGCTTTCTTACGGCTTCAATATCCATTTGTTATCTCCTATTGTTATTTTTATTTGTTATTAGTTAATTGTCATTGGTGTAACCTTTGACAATAATAAATATTGGGCTGTTTAAAAAACAACCCAAATTTTTACGCTAAATCTGATTTATTCTGTTGCTGATTTAACATTCTTCGCAACATCACCCTTTTGACCTTCGCCGATTTCAAATTCAACTTTCTGACCTTCTGATAAAGTCTTAAATCCGTCTATTTGAATTTCGGAGAAATGGACAAAATAGTCTTTTGAGTTTTCCGTTGCTGTATCAGATATGAAACCATATCCTTTTTTAGCGTCGAACCACTTTACTGTACCTGTGTTCATTGTTTTTCCTTATTTTGTTTATTTATTACTGTAAATCTTATCTGATAAAATCAGACTCCACCATGTGGTTAAATCGACTTACGGAGTTATTGATGACATTTTGCCACAATTTGAATTTTTTATTAAAATATTTTAAAATGATAGGTTTTTTTCTTTGGTGGACCTTTAAGTTCATCCCACTGAGTTTGTAAATTTTCTGATACACTTAGAAAGAAGTGTAATTTACTCCACACCATAATTAAGTGAAAAGAACGATTGAAAAGTATTGCCGAGATAACTCTGTAATTAGCTTCTCTGGGATACTTTTCATCATAACCATAATATTTGTTCCAATAAATTTTCATTTTTTAATTCTCAATATAAAAGGGTGGTGAGTTTTAGATAATTAAAAATTATCGGGTATATGTAAGAAAGCCTCACCACCATTGAATATATATATCACCTAAATTTCTCAAACACTATTTTTTATAGCTAAAAAAATTGGGGAATCCAGAGTCCTCAAACGAGTCCATCGGTATAGTCTAACTATCTATTCCCCAAAATTTTTGAGAGTTCCAAATCGGTAGTCACTCTCAAACCCACCAAGATTTCAAATTACCGTAGAAATCTCATAACCACGGTGCAATTTTATTTAAGTCTTAATGTCATAGTATCAGTATAATCACCATAACTAGCTGTAATCTTTAATGACTTTCCTATCATTTCAGGAAGTAGTCCTACCATAGTATAAACTTTACCATTCTTAGAATAACTTATAGGATTTACGGCTGGATAAACATCAGTTGCTATTCCATTACCCCAAAAAAACCTTTTTTCAGTTTTCCAAGTAACTCTGTGATAACCACTCTTTTCAGATATCGTGCCTTCTAATTTAATAAGTGTTTGTCTATCAGGATTCACTTTAACACTATAACCACCAATACCACCCCTTACTCCGTATCCACTAACTGGTTTAATATTTATCTGACCAATTAAACTTGATATGAATAATAGTGATAATAGTAATAACTTTTTATTTCTCATTATATAACCTTTTCATTCTCTACTCTTTTTCCACTTTAAATATTTCGTCTGCCATCCAACCAAATCTTTTTAATGGTAGGAAACCTTAAACTAAGTTCAGAATCTTTATTAGATGACTCTTCAAAATATTGTACAGTAATTTCTTTACCAATTATCAAATCTGGATTCTCTGAAAATAATCTTCGCTCTTCAACTGAAAACCCTGAACCAACTGAAACATCATAACCTTTATGTTCTATTATTACATTAGTCATGACTTCTTCGGTTGTTTCTAATTTAGTAGATTTGTCAATTAATCTAAACGGACCAACTTCAACACTTTTAACAACATATTCATCATCATGGAATTTCTTAATTTTTAATAAATCATTACTTCTTTTACCTTCATACTCAACATCTTTTCTAATCATATTTCCTTCCCAACCATTACTCTGAGCTTCTGCAATCAACTTATTTAAATGTTCTGTATCATCAATTTTAATTAATTTCACATAAGTTAATATAGTAGAACCCTTTAATGCTGGACGACCATTACCCATTCGTTCTGATAAAATTCGGTTGGACTCTCCTAAATCAAATTCTGATAAGGACAATGAATCAAAAATTTTATATCTTGGATTTGAGATAGTTTCATCTTTTCTCTTTATCTGACTTACGGCTGAAGTAAAATCTTCGTTTCCGTTTTCGTCAATAATACAAAGTTCTCCATCAAAAACTCCATCTTGTATTCCAACTCTCTCAATTTCTTTCCGTACATTATTTAATGTCGTAAATTCATTTCCGGCTCGAGAATAAAAAGTTACATCACCATTCTCTATCCGAGTAATTACTCTAACTCCGTCTAATTTTCTACTCCCATACCAGTCATCTTTTTCAAAATCAATTTTCTTAAAATAATCTTCATATTTTTTAGCTAATACAACTTTAAATTCTGGAATCAACTCTGGATACACCTTGTTAATTATAGAAACTCCTGTTCGAGTCTTTAAGTCTTTATCTATTATACAATATAATAAAGTATCCCACTCCTTATTATCTGATATGAAACCATTTATAGACTTGATTGCGTCATGTCCTGTTAATTTCCTTAAATATAAATCATCAAGTAAATTAAATATATTAGTATAGGTATTTGTAATACCTAAATCTTGTCGTTTCTTTAAAAGTTTAGAAGTAACCCCATATTTTTTATATGGATTATACACATATTCTAAAATTTTGGTCATATCAGTATACGAACTCAAAATTTCCTTTTTATCATTTAATGAATTAGTATTTTGTAATTCTATTACTAATTCATTTAGTCTATCAAAGTTAATTTTCTCTCTCACTTTTTACACTAATTCCAACATTGAAAATGGAACGTTGTAACTCGAACCTCTCATATCAACAATAGCTTTCTTGATATTCATCTTAGTGATGACACCAGGAGTTTTCTTTGTCTTTTGAACCACGAATACTTTAGCTCCAACACATAGTGATGCTTTACCCAACATGGTTTTACAATCATTAATGAAAGCTGATAAGTCATTCAGTTCTGAAAGACTATTTAGTTTTCTAATTTCATTTTTTAAGTTCATTGTTTACTCTCTCTTTTTGTTACTTGATCTTACGACAAAAAAGTGATAAAGTCAAGGCTTTTTTTCACTTTTTTTAATTTATTTGTAAGTTTCCGCGTATATACCCATGCCATTCATTGCCTCGTCAAAATCATGTAGTTCTTTTAACCTACCATTTACCTCGTGAAAGAATTCTTCGGGTAACTCTACCTTCTTTTTCTTTATACAATACCAAGTACAGTAGTTCCCACCCTTATAGTTGATTTCAGCTGTTAATGTTTTACATTTATCACACTTCATAGTTTTTCTCTCTTTATTCATACTGGAATATACCACGAATATTTGATAAAGTCAAGTGTTTTTTTCACTTTTTTTAAGTTTTATTGTGTATCAAATCTAACGCCAGATTATGAGAAAATCTACCAGCTTTTGGACCTCCATTTACCTTACCATCACTTTCACCTGGTACTTTAATCCAAAGGTATGCATCTACTATTTTATTACAAGTTTGAGTGGTTGGATATTCACCAATTGACCTACCATATGGATTAAAATGTTCTTTATTAGCTCCATTTCCGTTACGGGACGTGTCGATTACGAAATGTTTCCCATCTAACCTCTTACTTATAGTCTTTCCATATTTATAACAGGTTGATGTAGCATAATAGTTACTGGTATTGATACTAAACCCTCTAACTTTATGCACATCACACATTCTCAGATATGAGACAGCCTTTGGGACTGATAACCATGTTGGATGTCCAATATCGAGATAGACTAACGCATTTGTCTTACTTAGTAAATCAACTGATTTCTTTATCAAAGATAATCGTTTTAATCCATCAACTACACCCATTTCTTCCATATGTGGAATACAATCTGGTTCGTATATCACAATAGGACTTCTATCACCTATTGCGTCACAAAATTCACTAATAAATTCTAAATACTCTCTATTACTCTCTGCACCACCTTTTGAGTGATGTCCTAAATCTCTGTATGGGATTGAATATATAACTAATATGGGTAAATACGGGTCTGCCCGTTTTAATAGTCTTTGAATTGATTTTTTGGTCTTTCTAATGGTTCTTTTGGGCCCAACTCCAAACCAAAAGGATGTTGGTTCTCTTGTGATTTCTTTTATTGGTGGGTATTCTTTACAAACTTCTTTTCGATTATTCCATTCTGGATAATAAAACCTATAATTCATTTTTTAAGTTTTGGTCAGTCTCCCAGGTATCAACGTTTACAATAGTATAAATTCTTGTTCTAATTTTGTTAAGTCCTTCATCATTTACTAATAATAGAGTATTTTGATATTCTTCCCAAGGTACTGGAAAGGTTTTATCTAACACACCATTATTCTTTTCTCTAATGATTTCATTTAAAGAATTAATAGTATAAAGTGTGTTGGTCTGTTTCTTTCTGTGTAATGCTATTGTATCAACACCTTCAATATAATTATCTTCATTTTGTGGTATATTATAAGTACAAATTAACTGATGATGGTCATCTTCATTAGTGAATACATAAATTTTGTTGAATACTATGTCATGGCACTCGATGATAAGACTTACTGTATCGTAGAGTCTATTTCGTTTAGTGAATGTGCAAAGTAGTTGTGTTTTCATTATTGGGCCTTCCAGTGTGCAGCTGACCAAGATGATTCCGATTTACCATATAGTAACATTCCAACCATAACTTTTTGTAAATCTTTATTACTCATATGAGTTACAATTGAACCCAACACTATGGTTTGAAATCTTGCATTTAAAGCTGATTTAATCTGACCTTCCTTCTTTTTCATTATTTTAGGATGAGTATTTAATCGGTCAAGAAATGCCTTTTCACTACCAAATGCACTCTTCCAATCTCCGTGTTGAGTACCATAAGAAGCGTTTTTAATTTTACCAAAAGCTGTTTTAACTGTACTAAAGTTCTTTTTTCCTGTGGCTCCATCAAAAACGAATTTTTTTGTTTTCTTATCTAGCTTTACATTAGTTTTATATACACCCTTTACTGCAGAATATATTCCTTTTTTAAAAGTATCAAATTCTGTTAATTTAGCCTTACCTTGTACCGCCTCTGCTCCCTTTTTAATAACTTCTCCCCTAATTAATTCATCTGATCGTCCTTGAAATATTCTAAAGTTTAATCCAAATCCATCTAAATCTGTACCCTTATAATTAAAAGTTACACCTTGTGATAATAACCCACCATATTTAGTTTCTAATCCTGTTACTTTGTATTCTGGCCTCATAATATTATTCACTATACCAACTTTACCACCACCTTTTTTCAAAGATACACCAACCCATCCACTTCCATTTTTTAATGAATCCATTATCCAATTGTTATATTCATTTAATGATGTTGCTGATTTCTTAACAGAACCATATTGTAACCATATATCTGCGGGATTCCATTTATCCGTATCTAATGTTTTACCACCAAAATCTTGTTTATATAGTTTTTGTGCTATTGTATTAACTGATAATGTACTGGAATCTTTTACATATTTTATTGGTTGGTCATTGTTAATCTTTTTTATAAACTTTTCACATTGTTTGACATGAGCATTATACCAACTATCATTTTCTTCTAAAAACGCAGCCAAACCTTCCGCGGTATTCTGATTCACGCCGTCAATTTTACCATATACACTTGAATTAGAAACTAATAATGAAAGAAATTCTTCTTTATTCTTTGGGTTTCCACCATATTGCATACCACTTAAAACTAACATCCACGATAGTTCTTGATCTTTTGTCTGATTTGAACCTCTACCACCTGCAGATTTTGGCATCAATCCTATATCGTAATTATTACCTTTCCATTTCCAAGTGAACCATCTAGCTTTACTACTCATCCTTTTCGGGGCCCCTTTCCCACTCCCTGTTGGTTCTTGAACCGTATCTCCTGCATCATATGATTTTACATTAGTAGCTCCTTTGAAAGTAGTTTTAATTCTTTTAATAAACTCAACAGGGGATATATCACCATATATTTTCTTATCAACAGTTCCCTGCTGTTCTATAGATTTTATTTTTGCAAGCTTTTTACCAACATCGCTATATGAAAGTTTTTTATTCGTTCCTTCTGTAACTATTTCTTCACCTTCTCTCAAATTACCAATAAACTCATTCGTGGCATTCTCTTTCCAACCGAACTTGATTAGTGATTCTCGTAATAAAGCAAGATGCCGTGAATTGGTCATATCTGGTGCACCACCTTTACACTTACGTGCAAAATCTTTTAATATTTTATCCCAATCGTTCATAATTTTTCTGTGATATCTTCCATTTCATGATAGTTTGTCCCCTTACTTGTTTTTGTGGGAAATAACCCGTTACTCTCAATAATTTTTTTAACATCTTTTAAAAACTCAACCCCATCCTCTAAATTAAAGTCAAACAAAAATGAATCATAACTATATAAGATTAACTTACTTTTATATGATGCCATAAATGGAATAAGGTTAGTTAATATCTTCATATTGTTCTCAGTTTCCATTAACTGAATCATATAGTTAAATATCTTATTCCGATTCATATCGGCCTGGTTTTTTCTGTGTATCTTCTTACTATAAATATCAGATTGTATAAATTTTTGGTTTTTATATAGTTTCCAAATTTTATTAATATAATCATGAACTTTACCAAAAAATGGATTGATTTGAATTACTTCTTGTGGAATATGTCCATAGAGATACCTAAAAGACAGATTTTTAGACTCTTGGTAATCACATCCATAAAATTTAGACATATGCTCGTGAACCGAACCACTTGGGAATGAGTAATTTAATAATTTTCCGATTAATCTCAAGTGATATGCATCATAATCAAATTCAACCAACATACCATTTTCAAATCTACTCTTAAATGGTTTTCTTGATTCATCTGATTTATTGAGTGCTGCAAAATTCATTCCACCAAATCTATTACTTGGTCTACCTGTAGATGTATAGGGATTATACTCTGAATATACCATCTTATCATCGTGTCTCAATCCAGCACTTTCTATATAGGTTAAATTATCAATAATTTCATCATTATACTCTTGATGAACTTCTAAGTCAATATATTTTTGATACTCATTAGATAATTTTCTACATAATTCTAAATGCTTTAATAATGGAATTACACGATTTATATTTTTTGACTTATAATACTTCCTACTGAAATAATCATGGGAATTAGTACTAATATCTTCAGTAGAAAGTGGTTTATTATATTCCATATAATATTGAAGATTTATATCTATAACATTATCCCACTTAACAATATGATTTAATTGTTTTCTATCATAGACATATTTCTTACATTGTGAATTTAACTTGTCAAATAATGATAGATCAAGATTCATTGACTCTCCATGATTAAATGGCAAAATATACTCATCACCATCTATCAATTTAATATAAACGGCACACAAAGTATTCTCTAAGGGATGTAAATTAATATCGGATAATATCGGTATTACAATACAATCCGATTCTTTATACTTCTCTAAAAAACTCTCAAACTCCGCTGGGTTCTCTATTATCATTATAACCTATTTTATTCTTTACATACATAACTATCTGTTCGGCAACTGTTATATCGGTGTATTTTTCCATTCCATTAAACCCAGGTGAAGAATTAATCTCACATATTTTGTATCCATCATTATCATATAATAAATCTACACCACCTATATCTAATCCTAATAGTTTTGTAGATTCTAATGCTAAATATTCCATTTGTTCATCCAATTCTACTGGTTTTGCTTCTCCACCACGTGTAATGTTTGCTCTGAAATCTCCATCAACTGATTCTCGTTTCATGGCACCTATTACCTTACCACCCACCACAATAACTCTCAAATCTTTTCCGTGAGAATCACTAACGAATTCTTGAAGTATGATATTAAATCTATCATTTAATTGTTCCATCATATCCATTAGTTGTGAAAAGTTTCTTTTATTCTCTGCAAGATAAACACCCTTACCGTGAGTACCACTTAATGATTTAACCACGATAGGAAAACCAACTCTACTCTCTACATATTTTACATCAACTGGACATCTAACTAACATAGTTTTTGGATGTGGTATATTATTCTCAGCAAGTATTTGCATCGTATATAACTTATCTTTTACATTATCAATGGCATCTGAACTATTAATAAATAGTACACCCATTCTCTCTAAATGACGAAAAACTGCTTTTTGATAATAAGTGGTTGATGAACCTACTCTCGGAATTACAAAATCAGGTATTTGAGTATATTCATTTTCTACCTGTACTGACTTCCTATCCTCACGAGAAATGTAAATATCAACATGATTAGGATGAACCATACGACATTCAATTCCCTCACCCTTAAAACACTCGATTAATCTTTTTGTCTCGTATGATGGAGTTTCTTGAGTTGAAAATATCCAACCTTTCATTTTAAAACTACTCCCTTTTCGTGTCCTACTATAATACTTGTATCTGCCCAAGAATCAAACCCAGCTTCTTTTGCTCTAATCTGAAAACTATGATCTTCTCCATGAATTCCAACTCCATCATTTGTATGAATTGGATAAAACCAGGGATAATCTATTTTTTCAAATACACCCTTCTTAACTAACATCCAACCCATACCACTCGACCATACCTTTATAAGTTCTCCAGTTACTTCATTACTATATAACTGACGATCCTCCGTAATATTACATGCAAAACAATATGGTATATCATCTATACTATCTCCTTTAGGTTTCCTATAAATTATTGCAGAAACTATATCCTTATCGTGTTCTAATAACTTAAAAAAATCATCTGGTTTAAATACTTGGTCTGAATCTATCCACATGATATAATCATATTCCTTTTTGCCTTGCCAGGGATGTTGAGTTGGCCCATATTGAATATTTGCACCTAACAATAATCCCCTCACTTGATAAATATTAGGGATATATTCATTAATAAGTTCATATTCAATATCTCTCTTATGTAACTCTTTGGTAAGAGTAGTCCAACACTTTAAAAACCTATTTGAAAAACTATTTCCTGGAATACAAAATATTATCTTCATTTCCAATATTCCTCACTCCATAATTTAGTTGTTTCGGGAAACACATCTAACATAATTGTTTTTAATGCTATTGCATATTCTTGTATTTCCCATTGAGATGTGGGTTCATCTCTCAATTCTATAAAATTCATAATGGATTGAAATGATGCTGTCCACCATACTTTAGTGTATTGTGATAATGGTAATACGATACGAGCTTGTTCTTTTGCCATTCCAGCACTAATCATCTTATCGTAAGTATGTTCTACACTTTTCATATAATCACTATAACATAAGGCCATTCTTTTCTGTTGCAATTCATCTAATTGACCAGCACTTGCCTGTTTATTATCTTCTGATTGTTTTCTCCATATTTCAGGATAGTAAAAATCTTCTACCTCTACATATCTACCACTTATCTCATTCCATGCGTGGTCTTTAGTTGAAGATGATGATGTAGTTTCAATCCCAACGACATGCTTATATGCTTGTCTCATTACAAACTCTGGTGCCTTGATAATCATCATGGCATGTTGGTGCCTAAATGGTGAAAAGTGTTTATGTTTGATTAAGAACTTGGATAATCTCTTATCCTTATTTGTAAATTCTTCTGAACGACCACCAAATGATACTCTGGCCGCATTAACTGGAGTTAAATCATCACCGAGAGAGTCTACAATCTCAATGTAACCCTTATCTAATACTTTGATTTTCATTATTATAACCTTTGTATATATATATTAAATTAAATCTTCAAAATGTAATTAATATGCCCCAGTTGAACCACCTGTTTGAGATTGGGTGGTCGTGGTTGTAGCAGGTTTTGATTTACCACTACTCTTCTTTCTTTTCTTCTTTTTTCCACCCGTAACCTTAAAAACTTTTTCTTTTGGGAGTAACTTATTAATTCTGCTAAGTGTTTCTTCTTTTGAAGTTTTTTCTTCACCTAAATAACCTTCATCTGGATTCAATGAAAATTCTAATGATGTAAATCCTTGATTAACTGACTTTTCAATTTCATCTATATTTTTAGATTTCATTAATTCTCTATTTAAATTTAAACTCCATTTTAATTCAATTTTTTCATAAAAAGGAGTTTCTTTACTATAATCCGCTTTTGATATTTCAAAAATAGGTGAGGATAAATTATTATCTTGTTGTGCAAAATATCTCCTTACGTGACCTATTTTACGATGTTTATTATTAATTTCAAATTTATGTTTATTTAAATAATCCATTCCCTTTGATGGTTTTTTTAATTTAATATATTGACCAAATAATGAATTCCCCCTTTCCCTATCAATCACTAAAGAAGTTTCATCATGTTTATTTCCAGTCATATAAATTTCTGATTTTCCTATCCTTGAATAATGAATATGATAAGATTCTCCAACGGGAACTGTACCACCATCTTGGTATTTAAAATCACCAAACTTTTGAACTGTACCAGCATTATTCAGAATCCGTTCTTCGTGTTCTTCGGATAACTTTTTCTTTAAATCAGATACTGCACCAAACTTGTCACCAAATGTTAGTTTGACGGGGATATTAAATTTTTTACGTGATGATTTTTTCTTTCCCTTTTTCTTTTTTGGCATATTACTAATCCTTGATTTTATCCATTGAAACTCTAATTTGACCTTTTATGGTTGTTGTCCAATTAGATGAATCAATAGTGTGGCCAACTGAAAGTGACTGGAAAACAGTATACTTGTTATATCGTTGTGGTATATAATCTACCTGAAACGGGTTTCCTGGAATAATTCCACCTGTTCCATCTATTGTTATTTCTAGTTCTATTGGAATCGGCATATCTATTTTTTTGATTTTATCCGCCTCATCTGGATTCTCATCTGTATTCAAGGGGAGAGTAGTTCCATGAATGTACTCAATCATTGTGTGACCGGGTAAAACATAGTATTCAAAAGCTTCCGATAAGTTACCATCCCTATTATACACTGTGAAATACGTTTGGTCAATGAATTCCCACCAACTGTGTTCTTCCATTCCTTTAACATCTAACTTTTTCTTGATCACCAACTCTTCAAAGTTTTTTCTTGCCAAGTCTTTGGTGCGCATCGTATCGGCCTGGACGCGTTTTTGTTTTTGTTTTTCTTTTTCTTCCTGTATATCCTTTTTGGTCTTTTCCTTGGATGCTTTGTCTGAAGCTTGTGTGGCCTTTAAATAATATTTCAATAATTCCGCCATATCCAAGTCAAACTCTACACCATGTTTCGACCCAAATGTTTGTCCATTTGGAATTGCTGAATTGTCTAATTTATCACTCGAATAATACTTACCCTTTTCCAAATCCCCATAAGGATTTGTGCTTCCATAAGCATTCGTTTTACCTATCCTGTCTGGAAAGTGTACGTTAGGTTGTGATTTGTCCTTGGCACCATCCGATGACGAAAGTTTTGCCATTGCCTGCCCCTCTGGTGTTGCTGCATCTTTATTATCTGATGTTTGTGCATACATCGCTGATATTGCCATTGCATTTGGAATTTTTTGATTAAGAGTCTGAGATTTAACTATACTCTTTTCTCCCCACGAAGGAAATACAAAAAGTTTACTATCTGGATTTTCTTTGCCTTCCCGATTTTCAAGTAATGATTTAACAGTCTCGTGTGTTTGATTCGTATCTACTACCTTAGTGTTTCCTGGATTATGTATATCAGTAATCAAGTTGAAATTCCAATAACCATCTAAATCTTTAGTAAATTCATCAAATAAATTAGACATTCCATCTTTTACATTTATTGCATCGCTAAATGCATCTTCAATTAAATCATAAGATATCAAAATATTTCTTAAATATCCACCCTTATTCTTATCATTTTTATCTACTGCAAAATCCTTAAAGTAAGTTTCGTCACTTAAAGCATTTTTATGTACGTCCATAATAAAATCACCATAATCTTTTACAACCTTAATTCCGAAATGTTCCGGAGCAATCTCTCCAGCTGGAAATTGACCTGGTAAAATCCATCTATTAAAAGATGGAGTTAGTAACCATTCACTATTTCTAATTATAACTGATTGAAATCTTGCTTCAAATGGGTTATCAACTCCGTTTCCATCATTATCTTCATATTGTCCATCATCTCCTTTTAAAACTGGTTCTATACTTCTAAAAGATGAAACTGGTCTACCATTTTCTCCGGTTACTAATCCTGCAAATCTACTTAATATATTATCTTCCAAAAATCCCCAAGTAACCCAAGGACCAGCAGAAATATTTGTAAATGGTAATGTGTTATCGGCTGTCCAACTTAAAACTCCAGGTGGTTGTGTCTTGTCTCCATTTTTCCAGGCCGTACCGATTGGTGTTAAATCTTTATGTTTAGTTGCATCAAACCAAGTTGCCCCGTCTGCTGTTAAATCAAATAAAGTTTCCTTTAATCCACCAACAAAAATTTTTAATGGTGGTTGGACTATTCCCTCATCATTTACAACTTTAGTTCCTGGTGCTGCCGAATCCCCCTGTAAAATATTTACCCCTCGGGATGTCAGTGTAGTAGTGCAGTCAAATCCACCATCAGCTCTTAATGACCATTCCCAATTAGAAATAATACCAGCCATAGCATCATAATTACCTGCATTAGCAATAACTTTATCTTGGATCAAGTAATATGCCTTCCCATTAACCATATCTTTTTCATCAAACAACAATGGTGGAGTTTTCCCTGGAACACTCCAACCCCACTCTAACAAAACTCCTACACCCGTGGACATAAAATGAGGTGCTAATATTTCTAAATCTTCAAATGTCCAACAGGTCCAGTTAATTGTTGCCGTTCTTATTGCTGCTAACCCGTCTTTATAATCAATAGTTACATCTTTAATTCCTGGAATTGGTCGGTGAATTTTAACTTCACCATCAGTTCCTGTTGCTGGTGCAAGTGGACCTCCACCCCTTTCTCCCTGTCTATATAAACTATCAAAACCACTAAACATATCACCAGATTTATCTAATACACCATTTACTATTGACACAGTATCTAATCCAGGTTTTTGGCCTGTCACTAACTCTTTTTCCGTGTCCCCGGGGGGGATGGGCCCCATCTTGCTCACCATTTCTGCTGTACTATCTACGGGAGAAAACATTTTTACCCAAGTTGTTTTGGCATATGTTTCTCTTATTACATCCATATCTACGGGAGCCAATGGGTCCGAAAAATCCCTCGACACTGCTCGACTTTTATTATGTAAGGTTTTTCTTATATTTTTATGTATGGGTTGTAAACTTATCATAACCTTTATGTATCTTCATTAATTTTCTGTAAATCTTGTATTATTTGTTGAACATTTCCTGGTATTCTTAATTTCTCGTCTGGTGGTAATCCAAATGAACCATCACGAATATTATTTGCCGTTGCTATAATCCACCATAATGTAGAATCTCCATAATATCTATGTGCTAAACTTTCTAATCTATCACCATCAATAGGATACACAAATCTATCTCCATCATTAATTCTTATTTCAGGATACAATGTTGTTTTCATCACTCTATTACCAGTATCTTTATCTATCTTTATTCCTGTAAATCTATATCTACTCATAATTTATTATACTCCAAACAATTCAGTTTTGGCAGCCCAACCTGCAGGTCTTTCACCCAAAGTACCATCTTTCGAGTTATATGGTTTAAGCCATGTCTTATCTTTTCCACCAAAATCATAATGAGTACCCTGTGATGCTAATGCATGTTGACCAATATGTGTAAATTCACAACTTACATTTATTGCGTGTGGTAGTTGAAATCCTTCATCAATTTCCCACGGAGAATTATCATCTACACTAATACTTAAACTACTTAAATATCCAGGAACTGCATTATACATATCACCAAGAGTTAAATTCATAAATGGTGCTTCCATTCGCTTTCCTGATGATCCCTGTGGTTTCCAAGTTGGATAAGTAAAACCAACAAGATAATTTAATTTTT
>Ga0233445_1001412_pt1 | contig 18306 bp, 19 predicted proteins | sample SI_124_October20_5_FD_182779 | JGI IMG/M metagenome (GOLD analysis project Ga0233445, IMG submission 182779) | Seawater microbial communities from Saanich Inlet, British Columbia, Canada - SI_124_October2016_100_MG | ecosystem: Environmental > Aquatic > Marine > Inlet | place: Canada: British...
TATTTCTACAAATAAAGAAGGTAATGAAGTTTGGGTTTATGATAAAATTTCTACTCAAAATGCTTCACAAAGCAGTAGTGTTGGTGTAGGATTTATACCTGCTTTATTTGTAAAGGGTGGTAGTTCAAGTAGTAGTAATGCATCTTCTCAAAGAACATTAACAATAATTGTAAAATATGATAAAAGTAAAAAAGTTCAAGATATATCATATCACACTAGCAGATTTTAAAAGGTATTAGCAAATGATTAAAATATTACAAACTATTTTACTTTTAGGATTAGTATTTATCCTTAGTGGATGTAATCAAACATCAATACAAATGGTAAAGTTAAAAACTACTTCATTGAATGAAAGACAACTACAAACAAAAAGTTATGATACAACAAATGAATCAGAGATATTATCTTCAAGTGTAGCAACACTACAAGATATGGGATTTAATATTGATGAAATCAATAGAGACTTTGGAGTTATCACTTGTTCTAAGACTAGAGATGCTAGAGAAGTTGGGCAACAAGTAGGATTATTTTTCTTAGCTTTATTTGCAGGAGCAAATGTAATGGATTCTGCTGACCATACACAAAATATTAGAGCAACAGTTGTTGTAACACCAAAAGAAAAGTTAAACAAAAAAACAGATGTTAGATTAACAGTTATGAGAGTCCTAAGAAATCACAAAGGAATGGTAACTGGTGTAGAAAATATTAAAGATAAATCAATTTATCAACAATTTTTTGACAAATTGTCAAAATCAGTATTTTTAGAGGAAAATAAAGTATGAAAATAATTAAACAAGGATTATTACTATCATTATTTGTAGGAGTATTTTTTACTGGATGTATGCAAAACTCAAAACAAATGATTTTAGAAAATCAACAATCGTTAAAAGTTAGAAGTTATCAAATTAAAAAATATGATAAAACTAAAAAAGAAGTTGCGAGAGCTATTGTATCAACACTACAAGATTTGAGTTTTATCATAGATAAAGCAGATATGGAAACAGGAACTGTTACAGCTACAAAATTAGTTAAAGGTGCTTCAATGAGAATGACACTTATTGCTAGAAAACAAAGTAAAACTTCAACACAAGTTAGATTAAATGCTCAGTTCTCTGGTGGAGGTAATATGCCAGAAGCAGTTACAGACCCAGAAACTTACAAAGCTTTTTTTACTGCATTAGATAAATCATTATTTTTAGAATCTCAAGGAATCTAAAAATATAAAAATAATATAGAAAAGACTAAATTTTTCTGTATTATTCTAACTTACAAGTAATCCACATATAACAAAACATTGGAAGAAAAACAAGGGTAAACTGCCGAAATTCCAAGCTTTGAAGCTTCGATTAGATAAACTTTAAAGACCGAATTATCAAGGCGTAATATCCCCTTGTTTTTCAATTCAGTCGTTATTTTTTAGTAATTATGATAAAGTTTTATCTATAAATCCAATTATAATCTATATACTTTTCATATTTATGAAATATTAGACCATAGTAAAATCCAAAAGATATAAATAACAGATTAAATTTGGTATAATCCTTTTTTTAAAGGTTAATTAATGACTAAACAACAAGCAATACTAAACTTAGATAAAGTAATAACAAAAACAGAATTTTCAAGACTTCAAGTAAGTGATCACCACATTGTTCAAACTGTAGCAATTAGTAAATATTCAACAACAGAGGATATTGCAGTATTATATGAAGCAGGTCAACGAGCTTTTGGTGAAAATAAAATACAAGACTTAAAAGAAAAATCACAAGCACTTGAAGAGTTACCAATTCAATGGCACTTTGTAGGTTCTTTACAAAAAAATAAAATCAACAATCTTATTGATCTTAGCCCAACTTTAATGCACTCATTAGATTCACTTGAGTTAGCACTAGAATTAGATAAAAAACTTTTAGCTAAAGGTAAAAAGATGAGTTGTCTTTTACAAATCAATTCTGCTAATGAAGATACAAAATCTGGATTTACACCTGATGAAGCAATTGATATGTATAACAAAATTAAATCTGAATGTCCAAATATTAGACTTAAAGGTGTAATGTCAATTGGTGCACATAGTGAAGATAGAAAAATAATAGAAGCAAGTTTTAAAACTACAAAAAATATATTTGATAAACTTGAAGATGCTACAATTTGTTCTATGGGTATGAGTGGTGATTTTGATATTGCTATTTTAAATGGTTCTAATATGATTAGAGTTGGATCAGCTTTATTTAGTGAAGTAAAATAGGTATATAAAGTGAAAATTGCATTTATTGGAGATATAGTTGGTCGTCCTGGACGAAAAATAATATCACATCATTTATCAGCAATAAAAGATGAATATGGTATCGATTGTGTAATTGCAAATGGTGAAAATGCAAGCCATGGATTTGGATTAACAGTAAAAAATGCAAATGAACTATTTAAATATGGTATTGATGTAATTACAGGTGGAAATCACACTTGGGATAAGAAAAAAGATATTCTAGTATTACTTGAAGACAATAGAGTATTAAGACCAGCTAATTATCCAGAGGGTGTATCTGGTAGTGGTGTTGGTATTTACGATATCAATGGTACTAAACTAGCTGTAATTAATCTAATGGGTTTATACACTATGCCTCAATGTGAAAATCCATTTAATATAGCTATATCAATTGTAGAAGATTTATTAGCACAAGGTATAAAACATATTTTCTGTGATTTTCATGCTGAAGTAACTGCTGAAAAAAGAGTATTATTTATGATATTAAAAAATAAAATTAGTGCTATGTGTGGGACACATACTCATGTAGGTACAGATGATTTACAAATAATAGATGGTACATTTTATCTTACAGATATTGGTCTTACAGGGTGTTGTGATAATGTAATAGGAATGGAAAGTACTGTGCCTGTTAAAAAAGCACTTACAGGATTAGGTGGTCATTTCAAAATACCAAATGATTGTAAATCAATCTTACAAATGGCTATAATTGATATTGATGATATGGGTTTAGCTAAAGATGGATTAAAAATAAAACTATATAGTGATGGACAAAGAGTAATATCACAAGCTTATAAAGCTAAATAATTAAAAGGGATTATAATGGAAAACGATAACAAACAACAAGATATAATTAAAATGTTTAATGAAATAGCAAAAACTTATGATATTGCTAATAGAGTTCTTAGTATGGGTATTGATAAAACATGGCGAAGAGCTGCTTGTAATCTTAGTTTCAAACTATATGGTAAAGAAAAATTAGACAAAATTGTAGATGTTGCTTGTGGTACTGGTGATTTAATGATTGATTGGGACAATATCGGTAAACAAAATGGTATTGAAATTAATGATATTATTGGTATTGATCCAAGTGTTGGAATGATGGAAGTTGGTAAAACAAAAATACCAAATAGAACATTTATCGAAGCAGGTGCAGAAAAACTACCACTAGAAGATGAAAGTGTAGATTTTATCTCAATATCATATGGTATTAGAAATGTAGTACAAAGAGAAGAAGGACTAAAAGAGTTTGCAAGAGTTCTTAAAAAAGGTGGATTAGCTGTAATTTTAGAATTTACAAGAAATGATAAAAATAATTTTACAAGTAATTTAACTAAATTCTATATGAATAATATTATGCCAACTATTGGTGGATTAGTTTCAGGGAGTAAGGAAGCATATACTTATTTACCAGAATCAATAGAAGCATTTATTACAAGTGATCAAATGGTTGAAGAATTAAAAGCAGTTGGATTAGAACCTATTTTTGTTAAAGGATATTCTTTAGATATGTCTACAACTTTTATAGCTCGTAAGATATAGATATTGCAACACCCTATTTCTGTATCTGATTTAAATAATCAGATAAAAGGTTTACTTGAAACAACTTTTTCTTCTACTTATGTAGAAGGTGAAATATCTAATTTAACTTATCATAACTCTGGTCATATTTATTTCTCAATAAAAGATTCAAAATCAACTATTTCATGTGTTATGTTTGCAGGAAATGCTAGATACTTAAAGTTCCAACTAGAAGTAGGAATGAAGATAATCATATCTGGAAGTATCACCGTATATACTCCAAGAGGAAATTATCAACTTCTTTGTAAGAAAATAGATCCAAGTGGAGTAGGATCATTAGCATTAGCATATGAACAATTAAAAGCCAAACTACAAACAAAAGGCTACTTTTCACAAGATATTAAAAAAGTATTACCAAACTATCCAAAAACTATTTGTATTGTTACATCAAATACAGGTGCAGCTATTGAAGATATGAAAAAAATAGCACAAAATAGATGGCCACTTACAAAATTAATTTTAATTCCTACTTTAGTACAAGGTAATGGATCACAAGAAGATATAGTAAACTCAATACAAATAGCAGATAGATTAAATGTAGATATTATAATTGTAGGTCGAGGTGGTGGAAGCATCGAAGATCTATGGGCATTTAATGAAGAAATTGTTGCTGATGCAATTTATAATGCAAATACACCAATTATAAGTGCAGTTGGACATGAAAGTGATTTTGTAATATCAGATTTTGTAGCTGATATAAGAGCATCAACACCATCAAATGCTATTGAAATATCATTACCAGATATAAATGAACAACAATTATATATAAATGAGCTACAAAATAATTTAAATCATAGATTTAAAACTATTATATACAATAAAGAACAACAACTAGTAAATCTAAAACAATCATTTTCACAGCATTCATTAGAAAATAAATTTATTTTTATACAAAAACAAATAGATGATGTTAAACAAAACTTTAATCATTATTTTCAACAAATCTTAAATCAAAAGCAGTCTTCTATAAACCTTTTAAAACAAAACTTTCAAGCTAATGATCCTAAAAATAAAAACTTTGGAAATATGGTACAAATATCAAAAGATGGTAAACTAACAACTCTTGAAAATATAGATAAAGGAGATAATTTACATTTACAAACATCAAATCTTGATGTAACTGTAAATGTAGTATCTAAAGAAGAGATTTAAATTAGTAAGCTTTCAATCCATTAAAATGTATTGAAAGTTGGCTTACTGTTTGACTTACTAACTTTTCCATAAACTTATCAAATTTATCTTCTTTATTCCAAACTGGTTTTGAAACATTTGAAAGTTTCATTAAATCAGATTTTGCTTTTGAAATCGTAGCTACTTCATCAATTAGACCTACTTCTTTAGCTTGTCTTGAAGTAAATATATGTGCATCGGCATAAAGCTTGTGATCTTCTTTTTTAAGACCTCTTGCAGTAGAAACATCTGTAATAAACATATCATATGTATCATTTATTACTTTTTCTAACTCAGCCTTTTCACTCTTCGTCCAAGATCTTGTAGGTGTACCTGCTTCTTTATATTCCCCTACTTTTACTGTTTGTGTTTTGACACCAATTTTTTTCATTAATTCACTTACATTAGCACCTTGCATAATCACACCAATAGATCCAACCATACTACCTGGATTTGCAATTATTTTATTTGCCCAAATAGCAGAATAATAACTTCCACTTGCAATCACACCACTTGCATATACAACAACTGGTTTAATTTTATTTAATTCTTTTATTGCATAAGCTATTTCAACAGAAGGAGCAACTGCACCTCCTGGAGAATTTACATTTAAAAGTACGCCCTTTACACTTTTATCTTTTTTAGCTTTTTCAATTCGTTCAAGTACATCATCAGCTATCATAATAGGACCAACTAGATCAATCTTATAAAGATTTGGTTTTTGAATATTTGTCGCATCTGAATTACTAAATATATAAAACATAATTGCTAAAAAGAAAAATGTTTTAAAGTTCTCTTGTATAAATTTTATTGGTGCAGTTATTGGTAAAAATACCATCTTAAGAAAGTTCAATATGTTTTCCTTGTATATAAGTTTTATCTACTTGTTTTGTATGAAGTATTACAGCTGTTGCAATATCCTCTTCACTACAAGTATCTGGTAAAGAAAAACTAATCAAATCAGCATCTTTCCCTTTTGCTACTTGTCCTTTATTTAAGCCGAGTGCTTTAGCTCCACCATTTGTAGATGCAGTAAGTAGTCTTTTTGATAAATCATTAATATCATTAGTTCTATGTATAAAAAGAGCACTTTGCATCTCATCAAACAAGCTTAATGAATTATTTGAACTTAATCCATCTGTACCCATAGCTAAGCTAATATCATCTAAATAATTTAAATTTAAACTCGTATTATTAAGTAGTCTGTTAGATTTTGGACAATGAATAATTGTAGCATTCATATCTTTTATCTGCTCTAATTCTTTTGCATTTGCTTCTACACAATGAGTAAAACTTAAATTTTCAATACCTTTAAATTGACTCAAAAATTCATTAGGTTTAGTTACTGCTGTAGTTTGTTGTAAAAAGTTTTTAAAGAAACTTATAAAACTACCTTTATTATAGTTTAACCAATCATTTTCACTTTTACTCTCTTGAAAATGTGCTGAAACAGGCATGTCATTTTCTTTTGCAATTTTTAATACTTCTCTTATTAAAAAAGGATGAACTGAATATGGGCTGTGTATTGCAATAGCTGGTATAAAGTTTGTAGAACAATTTTGCTTCGTACTTTCTAACTTAGCTTTAAAATCTACAAATAATGTATCTATCATATCAGGTTTACTACCAATAACTTCGGTAAAATAAACAACATTCATATCAGTTTTAATACATGATGACATATCAAATCCATACGAGCTAATTGCACCAATACTTGTTGTACCAGTCTTTAACATAGCTTTTAATTCACTATCAATTAAATCTTCTGTTGCTTTTTCTATTAGCTCTTCCCTATTCTCAATAACAGAAGTTAACCAATCTAAAAAGTTACCATATTTTAATGTTGTTTTATTTCCACTAAATTCTAAATGTACATGTGAATTAATAAGACCAGGCATTAATACTGAATTTTTACCACAATATTCTACATCTAAATTAGAATACTTTTCTTCTAAAACAGATGCACAATTAATATCAACTATCTTATCCTCAAATACTACTCCACCATCTTTAATGATACTAAATTCATCATCACAGGTTAAAACCCAATCAGCTTTTAAAAATTTCAATTTATAAACACCTATTTAATATAATTTTTGTTATTATATCACAAATTAATTAACTAAAGGAAGAGAATGAAAATCGCAGTTATACAAGGACCAAACTTAAATATGTTAGGTGTAAGAGAGCAACATATTTATGGACCAATGACACTAGATCAAATACATGAACAAATGAAAGGAAGTGCTGCTCAAAGTGGTATGGAATTAGAATTTTTCCAAAGTAATTTAGAAGGTGAAATGGTAGATAAAATTCAAGAATGTTTAGGTACTGTTGATGGAATTATTATTAATCCTGCAGCTTATACTCATACAAGTATTGCAATTACTGATGCACTAGCTGCAGTAAATTTACCAACTATAGAAGTACATATCTCAAATATTCATAAGAGAGAAGAATTTAGACAAAAATCAATCACAGCACAATCTAGTACTGGTGTAGTTGCTGGATTTGGACCATTTGGTTACCATATGGCACTTATTGGTATGACTCAAATCTTAAATGAAGTTCAAGCTCAAAAACAAATGCAAGAGCAAGCTGCTGCTGCACAAGCAGAGGCTAAATAATATTAATAACTATATTATTAAAAATGAAAATGCTGTTTATTATGAGTGTGGATACTCTTGTGATAATCAACTTTTTATTAGCATAGGTGATGAATCTTTTTTTATCACTGATGCTAGATATGAAATAGAAGCTAAAACACTTGCTATTGTATCATCTGTAATTATTACAAATGATCTTATAAAAGAAGCAAGAAAAGTTATTAAAAAGTCTGGAATTAAAAAAATCAATTTTGATCCATATGATTTTAATTTAGCTACATATTCAAATCTTACAAAAAATCTTAATACAAAATTTATTCAAAAACCAAACTTTTCAAAAACTAAACGAATTATAAAAAGTGATGATGAATTAAAACTATTATCAAAAGCAATGAAAATCGGTAGAAATGGTTTTAAAGAATTTAAATCATATTTAAATAACAATACTCAAAAACAATCTGAAGAATTTTTAAATTTTAAAAATAAAGAGATTATGAGTTGTACTGGTAAATATGATTTAAGTTTTGATCCAATTGTTGCAGTTAGTGAAAATGCAGCAAAACCACATGCTCTTCCTACTTCTAGAAAACTTAAGAAAAAAGATTTACTACTTGTTGATGCTGGTATTAAATACAAAAGATACTGTAGTGATCGTACAGAAACATATATTAACAAACATAATAAATTACAACAAAAAGTTTATGATATAGTGCAAAAAGCTCAAGATAAAGCAATTAGTAAAGCAAGATCAGGGATGAAAGCATCTCAAATAGATAAACTAGCACGTGATGTAATTGAAAAAGCAGGTTATGGCAAGTACTTTGTACATAGTACAGGTCATGGTATAGGATTAGATATACATGAATATCCAAATATATCAAGTAGAAGTGATATAATTATAGAAGATAATATGGTATTTACTATTGAACCAGGTATTTATTTACCAGATGAATTTGGTATTAGAATTGAAGATAGTATAGCTATGATTGATGGTAAGGCTATTATTTTATAATATAAGTGGCGACCCCAAGTAGATTTGAACTACTGTTCTTAGGATGAAGTCCTAATGTCCTTGGCCAGCTAGACGATAGGGTCGTAAATGAAGTTGAATTCTATCCAATTTACTTTTCAATATAGTTTAATTCTATTAATTTATCATATATTTTTCCAACAATTTTACCTGCAGCACTACCACCGTGTCCACCATGTTCTACAAGCATTGTTACAACATATTGTGGTTTTTTATATGGAGCATATGTAGTAAGCCAAGCATGAGATCTTTTAAAGTATGCAAGTTCATGCTCTTTCATTCTTTTCTTTTCTGACTGAGGGATACCTACGACCTGTGCGGTACCAGTTTTAGCTGCGACTTTAATTGATGTTTTTATATGTCTACTTGCTGTTCCTTTAATATGATTAGCAACATCATACATCCCTTTTTGTAATATATTCAAATTCTTTTTATTTATATTCATATCTTTTGAAACTATAAGACTATCATCTTTCAAAAAGTGTGGTCTTTGTAACTTATTTGAAGCTAAGGCACCAGTATATCTAGCAACCTGCATAGGTGTTACAAGTGTAAACCCTTGTCCAATTGATGCATTAGCCGTTTCCCCCATATACCATGATTGTTTGTGCTTAATTCTTTTCCAATGTTTATTAGGATTTATACCTACAAACTCATTAGATTGATCAATATTTGTTCTTTCTCCAAAACCAAATTCATGTAATGTATCTGAGATTACATCAATACCAACTTTTAAACTACCTTTATAGAAAAAATCATCACAACTCTCTCTAATAGCTTTTCTAAAGTTTGTAGTTGAATGCCCTTTTTCTTTCCAACATCTAAATTTTCTATTACCTATTTGTGTTTCACCATCACAAAATACATGAAATTTATCATTGATGCCATTACGTAAAAATGCTAAGGCTACACCCATTTTTATAACTGATCCAGGGGGATATAAACCACTTGTAATTTTATTTGTAAAAGGATGATTAAAATCATTAATAATTTTATTCCAATCATCTTTACTAATTCCATTTACAAATATGTTTGAATCATATTCAGGAAAACTACCAGCAGCTATTACTTCACCATTATGAATATCTAATACTACAACTGCTCCACTTCTTATATTTTTTGTTTTTTTACCATTATCTGTAAATATATTATGAATATACTCTTGTAGTTGTATATCAATTGTACTTGTAATATCATTATTTTCTAAAGGAATATGTTCATCTATAACTTCGACTATTTTATTCAATGCATCAACTTTAACTTTTTTAAAACCAAGATTACCTTGTAATTTATTATTATAAAATTGTTCTAATCCACTTTTACCAATAATCTTTGTATATTTAGATATTGGGTTCTTTTTTACATCTAACTTTGAAGCTTTTCCTGTATATCCTATGATATGAGCACCAATACTACCATAAGGATAATGTCTTTTATCTACTGCATTTATTGAAAAACCATCAATATTATTAAACAATGTATATTTAGGAAAAAATTCATTATATTCAATATATTCAACAACTTCAACAGAGTCATGTTTATATGCTGAATCATTTTTCAAATAATTTTTTAATAGTTTTCTACTATCAAATTGGGGAAAGTTAACTACAATGATATCTATTAAACTATTTAACTTTTCTCTATTTCTTTTTGATCTTAAATGTGGGGTAATAGATATATTAAATCCAAGTTTATTAATAGCTAAAGGAACACCATTCCTATCTTTTATGGTTCCTCTTGTTGGAGTTAGTGCAATTTCTTTTATATAATTTTGTTGAGATAACTGTTGATAATAAACATTTGATTTAATACTAAGAAAATATACTCTAGCAAGAAGTAATAATGCAACAAAAATTATAAAATATACTATAATCTTTAGTCTCACGATATCACCATTAATATAATAATATCAATAAAATAATTTATTAATAATTGACTTAATAAGTCTTGCGTTAGACTATAGAATAAAGTCATAAATATTATAAATACTATATAAAATATAAGTATAGTAAATAAATAATTAGATTTATTAATAGATAAGTTTATACTAAGATATGGTACTACAATTGTATGGATAAAATAAGATAATAATACTATAGAAAATATTGGAAATCCAAAACTAATCTCAAATATTAAAAAAGAACATATACTCCACCACAATTTATAATATTCTTTTTGATGAAGTAATACTGAAAATATATAATAAATAACACCTATAGCCATAATAGGATAAAGATGTGTTGTCGATATAATATTTAATATTGATGTAAATATAAATAATAAAAATAAATAGATATGACTATAAATCATTTAATAACCTATTTACCTAAACAAAAACTACCAAACATAACATCAAGCATTTGATCATGTTCATATGCTCTTGTAATATTTGAAACTTCCTCTAATGCTTCATTTATATGATGTGCAAAAAATTCAAGCTCTCCAGTATTTAATGGATCTATTGCTTGTTCAATATTATTTAAAGTAGATTCTACACTTTTAATTTGTCTAGATGACACTAGCATAATTTCATTACTATCATTATTTTTATCTAATATTTTTTCTAAGCTATCTATTAATATTGAGATATCATTATTACAACTAAGTTCAATATAATTATCAATTTTAGATATATCAAATTTTGTTGTAAGATCAACTTTGTTTAATACTATTAACTTTTCTTGGTTTGACTCTTCTAATAATGATAGAATTTGTTTATCTTCATTATCAAATTCCCTACTATTATCAAATATTCCAATAATAATATCAGCTTCATTTATAGCTTCTTTACTTCTTGCAATTCCAATCTGTTCAATAGTATCATTTGCTTCTCTAATACCAGCAGTATCAATTATTTTAATTATATGAGAGCCTATTTTAACACTCTCTTCAATTGTATCTCTTGTTGTTCCTGCAATATCACTTACGATAGCTCGATCAAAATCTAATAATGCATTTAAAAATGAACTTTTACCTACATTTGGTTTACCAACAATCGCTACTTTAAAGCCTTGCATTAATCCTTCACGTCTTTTACTACTATCAAGTGTTCTTTTTAATTTCTCTTGAATTTTGATGATCTTATTATTAATCTGTTCAAAAATGTCACTAGGTAAATCTTCTTCCGCATAATCAATATTAACTTCAGTGTAAGCAAGCATAAATAATAGGTCTTCTCTAATATCCTCGATAAACTCTTTAAGTTCACCTTTTAATTGGCGAGCAAGAAGTTTAACAGCATCTTCACTTTGAGCTTCTATCATATTTGATATTGCCTGTGCTTGCGTTAAATCTATTTTACCATTAAGATATGCTCTTTTACTAAATTCACCATTATTTGCTAATCTAGCACCATATTTAATAGTAGTTTCTAAAACCATATTTGCAATTACATATCCACCATGACATTGAAATTCAACTATATCTTCACCTGTAAATGATGATGGGTTTTTAAAATATATTAAAAGTGCTTCATCTATAAGCTCATTTTCATCATTATATATTTGAGATAATGTAGCATATCTAGAATTTAAATTGTCTTTTTTTGATATTTTTAATGCTATTTCAAGTGCATTTGGTCCACTTAATCTTACTATTGATATAGAACCTACACCATTTGCAGTGGCAACTGCAACAATTGTATCATCAAGAATCATTAAGAACGATACTCGTTAACAAGTACATACTTATCACCCTTAATATTTGTCTTAATAGCAACATACTTATCAGGGAATTCATCTCTTAATATCTTTAAAGCAATATGCACTAGTACACCATCTAAAGGTTTAGTTTTTACCATATTACCATTTTTAATATCTTCAATTATAGGGTTAAGATACATAGCAATTGACTCTTCTTGAGTTTTTAAAAATGAAGCTATTTCTAATCTTAACATCATAGAGTAGTTATCATGAATCCAATTAAATAATATATAAGAAAGTGCTTTATATCTATAACCTTCTTTACCTATTAATAGAGGTGCATCCTCTCCAGTAAACTCAATTAAAATAGTATCATCACTATGCATACTTACTTCTATTTTATCAATTTTAAAACAAAGATTGGAAAATAATGAATTTACTTTAGCATCAATATCTTTTATCATTTCATTTTCAGATGGAGATTCAATAGTTTCTGGAATATCATCTATTAATTCTGTATTTTGGATATTTGGAATAGATGCTAGAATAATAGCATCCCTTTTAAATAAACCCAAAAAACCACTTCGTGGTTTTTGGATTACTTTTACTTCAAGATTAATTACTGAAGTTTGTAAGGCTTTCGCAGCTAACTCATAGGCATCTTCAAGATTATGAGCTGAAAACTGTCTTTCCATAGTTAATCTTTTTTATTATGCTTATGACTTAAGTGATCTTCATGTCTAGCAACTTTTGCTTTTGCAAAAAGTGTATTTACATAGTACTGTTGTGCAATTGTAAATAAGTTATTTATAAACCAGTATAATGTAAGACCTGCTGGGAACCATAAGAAGAAGAATGTAAAAATTACTGGTAAGAACTGGAATAATTTCTTCTGTAATTCATCTTGCATTTGATTTGGCGTAATAAGCTGTTGTACATACATAGTAATACCCATTAAAATTGGTAAAACAAAATATGGATCCATCTCTGCAAGGTCAGTAATCCAGAATGCCCACTCAGCACCTTTTAACTCAATAGAATTTAATAATACCCTATAGATTGAGAAGAATACTGGTATTTGTAAAAGAATAGGAAGACAACCACCCATTGGATTAACCCCTTCTTTTTTATAGAACTCCATCATCTTAGCACCAGATTTTTGCTTATCATTCTTATATTTTTCTTGAATTTCTTTAATCTTAGGTGATAATTCTTTTAATTTGTTCATAGATACCATACCTTTGTATGATAATGGATATAAAATTAACTTAATTAAAATTGTAACTAATACAATAGTCCAACCCCAGTTTCCAACATAATCATGAATATATTGAAGTAATAAGAACATAGGTTTAGCGATAAATGTAAACCAACCATACTCAATAGCATCAGTTAATTCTTTATTTAAAGAAGCAAGATCTCTATAGTTTTTTGGTCCTGCATATCCACTAAGATCAATATTGTCTTTTGCATGAATAAATACTTGTGGAGAATCATCATTATCTGGCATTAAAGATATTGCTAAACTAGTCTTAAAGTTATAAAGAATAGTAGAATAATATCTATCAAATGCAGAAGCAAATTTTACACCTGTAAAGTTTACTGTTTTATCTAAATCTTCATCTTCAACAATAGTAAGAGTTCCATCATTCATTTTTAATACTACACCATGATCAGCATACATATCTGCCATTACATCTGGTCTAAAACCTGGTGTTACAAAAAATTCTGCACCATTTGTTACATTTACATTGATATCATAATGTCCATCAGGGTAAAATTTCATAGTCTTAACTAAAGTATTATTAGACATCTTCTGAGTTAATGTTAAAGTTTGTACACCATTTTTAGTATTTAATGATGATGAACTTGCAACTACATTTGTTTTAAATGCTTCTTCGTTTAATGCTCTATTTGAAAATCTAACTTCTAGTGGTCTTAATTGATTTGATGCAAAAAGTTTAATTTGTTTACCATCTTCATCAATATATTGTTCTTCTAATAATGTAACCTGTGCTATTCTACCAAATGAATCAATTTCAATAATATTTTTATTAGTAGTAATTGTACTAACAATTTCATTCACTTGTGTTATTTTTGTTACAGGTGCTGCATTAGTATTCGTACTATTTGCTACTTGTGGGGCTTGGTTTTTATTATCAATACCAGTAGTAGTTGTTTTAGATGCTACTGCTTGTTGTTGATCATATACTGCTTGTTGTGGCTGTATATATAAAAAGTCATATGCTATAAAAAACACAAATGATAGAATCATTGCTATAAAAATTCGTTTTTGTGAGTCTTGTTTACTTAAATTGTTGTTTTTATTCATTTTTTAAAATTCCAGTTTTTTATAATTAAGTATTGTTTGTTACCAGTGGGTACATACCAATATTTAACATTAATTTTTTTATATTGTATATTGTGTAAATTTACTTTTACTTTAGGATAATCTAATCCACCATTAAATAATTGATTACATTTTAATATTCGTATTATTGTAAAATAAATAGCCTTAAAAAGACTATTCGTTTCAAACTGTTGTATCGAATAAGCAGAGCATGTGGGGTAAAATCTACAACTACCAAAAGATAATAAAGTTAAAAACTTTTGATAAAAAGCCAAGAAGCCTAATATAATCTTTTTTATCACAATTAAACTTTAAATAATTCTAATCTTTTAAAAGCAAAATCAAAATCTTTTTTGATGCCTTTAAAATCTCTGTCATTTATAGCTTCTTTAGCAATAAAAATATAACTACCTTTTTGGATTTTATCTTCGTATTCCAAAAACATAGCTCTTAATCGTCTTTTAGCTCTATTTCTTATAACAGCATTTCCTATCTTTTTAGATGCTACAAATGCTATATTAAAGTGGTTTTCATTAGATTTAAAAAAAGCGACAAAAGAGTGGGTATGCCACTTTTTGCCGCTTTGGTATAATCTGTTAAAATCTTTTTTGGCTTTTAGCCTATGATTTTTGCTTAAACAGCTAATCTCTTTCTACCTTTAGCTCTTCTTCTTTTGATCACTCTTTGACCATTTTTAGTTTTCATTCTGATTCTAAAACCATGAGTTCTTTTTCTTGGTGTGTTATGTGGTTGATAAGTTCTTTTCATATCTTTCCTTTTCTAAAATAAGTGAGCGATTATAGTTAAAATAATCTTAAAATTAGTTTATAATTTACTAACTATTTACGATAACTTCAATTTCACCATTATTTACATCAAAGTAAACTTCATCACCATCATTTATACTTTCTTCAAGAATCATATCTGCTAATCTATCTTCTACAATTTCATATAATGCTCTTTTCAATGGTCTTGCTCCATATACAGGATCATATCCAGCATCTGCAATAAATTTTTTAGCATCTACACTCATAGTTAACTTTATATTTTTATTATCAAGTTTATCAACTATAGATTTAAACATAATATCAACAATATTTGTAATAGCTTCTATTCCTAATTGCTCAAATATAACAATATCATCAAGTCTATTTAAAAATTCTGGTCTGAAATGAGATTTCAATTCATTTAAAACCTCATCTCTTCTTTCTGTCTTATCATTAATAGAAATAATTTTAGAACTTCCAATATTTGATGTAAGAATAATGATTGTATTTTTAAAGTCAACTGTAACACCTTTGTTATCAGTTAGTCTTCCATCATCAAGAACTTGCAATAATATATTAAATACATCAGGATGTGCTTTTTCTATTTCATCGAATAAAATAACTGAATATGGTTTTCTTCTAACAGCCTCAGTTAATTGACCACCCTCTTCATATCCTACATATCCTGGAGCTGCTCCTACTAATCTACTTGCACTATGCTTCTCCATATACTCAGACATATCAAATCTAACTAAAGATTTTGGATCATCAAATAAGAACTTAGCTAATGTTTTAGCTGCTTCTGTTTTACCAACTCCTGTAGGTCCTAAAAACATAAAACTACCAATAGGTCTAGTATCATCACTTAAACCTGCTTTATTTCTTTTAATAGCTCTACTTATTGCTTTTAATGCTTCATCTTGTCCAATTACATCTTCCTTTAATACATTTTCAACTTGTAATATTTTTTGCTTTTCACTACTAAGCATTTTATTTACAGGAATACCAGTCCATCTTGATACAATTGAAGCAATAGAATCCTCATCTACAAAGTTTTTAAGTAAAGTTCCTGATTCTGTCATTTTTAACCATTTTTCTTCATTTTCTAAAATTTGCTTCTCTAATTGTGGAATTTGTCCATATTCTATAGATGCAGCTTCTTCAAAATTAGATTCTCGTTTTGCTTTTTCTGCTTTAACTTTTAATTGTTCTATTTCAACTTTTATATTTGATACTGCATTAAAAGTTTCTTTTTCATTTTGAAATTGTGTTTCTAAATTTCTTTTATTTTCTTTTAGATTAGATAACTCCTCTTCAATCTCTTCTAGTCTTGCTTTATTCTTGTTACCCTGTTCCATCTTTAATGCTTCTTTTTCAACTTCAAGTGTACTAATTGCTCTTTTTACCTTACTTAGAACTGTTGGTTCAGATTCAATTTGCATTTTTAATTCAGCAGCAGCCTCATCTATAAGATCTATTGCTTTATCTGGTAGAAATCTATCTGTAATATATCTATTAGATAATTTTGCTGCACTTACTAATGCACTATCATTGATTGTTACATTATGATGTGTTTCAAGCTTTTCTTTTATTCCTCTTAATATTTGAAGTGCTTCATTTACAGTTGGCTCATCAACATTTACAGGCTGAAATCTTCTTTGCATTGCTGTATCTTTTTCAAAATACTTTCTATATTCTTTAAGTGTAGTTGCTCCAATAGTATGTAATTCACCTCTTGCAAGTGATGGCTTTAATATATTAGCAGCATCCATACTACCTTCAGAAGCACCTGCACCTATAATAGTATGTATCTCATCTATAAATAGTATTACATTACCAGCTTTCTTTACTTCATCTATTACAGCTTTTAATCTTTCTTCAAATTCACCTCTATATTTTGCTCCTGCAATTAACGCACTCATATCTAAACTAATCACTTTTTTATGTGCTAATGATGTTGGTACATCACCACTTACAATTTTTTGTGCTAAGCCTTCTGCAATTGCAGTTTTACCTGTACCTGGTTCACCAAGTAAAATAGGATTATTTTTTGTTTTTCTAATTAGTATTTGCATCATACGAGTAATTTGTTCATCTCTACCTATTACAGGATCTAATTCACCATCAATCGCTTTTTGATTTAAGTTTATTCCATATTTTTCTAAAGCTTCAAGATTTTCATCAGCACTTGCACTATCAACAGCTGCTCCACCTCTCATAGCTTCAAGATTTTTCTTTACCTCTACTAAATCTACATACTTACCTAATACATTTTTAAAAACTTCATTATCTAAATTTGCAATAATAAATGTATCAACAGCTATAAAAGTATCTCCACTTGATGCCATTAGCCCATCAGCTTTTTCTAAAGCACTTATTAAATTTCTACTTATTACAATATTTTCTTTCGTTACAGAAGATGAACTTGGTAATTTATTTGCATAAGACTTAGCCTCAAGTTCAATAGCACTTTTATCTATATTTAGTTTATTCAATAATTGATTTAATACTGAATTTGTATTAGTTAATAATCCCCATATAATATGAATAATATCTACTTCCTGATTTTTATTATGTAAAGCAAGACTTAATCCTGATTCAATTGTTTCATTTAATTGATTTGTTAGTTTTTCAAATATTTTATTACTCATTTAAATTTCCTTAATTTTATATAATTAGCACTCATTTATATCAAGTGCTAATATTATTATAGCACTTGAGTCAATCTTTGTCAAGTTATTCGTATAAAATATATGATTATTTATATTAAATCATATTGGAATGACCCCTAAAAAGTAGACAAAAATTTATTCTTTTAATTTACAAATAATAATGATAGAATCATTATTTAAATTATAAAAGGAAAAATTATGCCTCCCAGATATACAGAAGAATTTAAAA
>Ga0233445_1001422_pt1 | contig 18211 bp, 17 predicted proteins | sample SI_124_October20_5_FD_182779 | JGI IMG/M metagenome (GOLD analysis project Ga0233445, IMG submission 182779) | Seawater microbial communities from Saanich Inlet, British Columbia, Canada - SI_124_October2016_100_MG | ecosystem: Environmental > Aquatic > Marine > Inlet | place: Canada: British...
CATACATACTTTCTTTTTTACTTACATGGAGAGGAGGAAGTTATTATTCGCCTGGGTGGCATATTCCTGGCGGTATTGTAAGATATAAAGAAAGTATGTATGAACGTATAAAACAAGTAGCTAAATTGGAGTTGGGAACAGAAGTAGATTTTAGACTCACTCCCATTTTAGTAAATGAAATAATTCGCTCACCTGAAAGAGTTAACAGGGGGCATTTCATATCTTTTTTATTTGATTGCCAATTGATATCAGAACCAATTCAACAGCCACAATATGGTGAATGGAAGTGGCATGAAGAATGCCCAAGTGACCTTATACCAGTTCATATGATGTACAAAGAGGTCATCAATGGTAAAACACCAGAGAAAGAATGTGTATCAGATTTTGGTATAAGCCGAATAATTTTAAACAATATTAGCGACAGAGTATGAGAATACCAAATATTGTAATTGTAATTCAGACACCTACTAATAAAGGAGAAAATTAGATTATGCAAACAGTAATCCCTATCTTTGCTGAAGAGGCTGCCCTTACCGATATAGAAGGGAAGAAGCGTCAAGATCAGAGTAAAAAACGACCACGTGTTCATGAAAAGATACAGAATTACTTTCGTGATATGTTAAGTGGTGTAATCAGTCCTATTCTTCGCCTTAAGATAAATAGGTCTCTATGTAACTTTCATTGTGAGCATTGTTGCGAAGAGCCTTATATGAGTAGAGATCTTAAGAAAAAAACAGGTGCTATTGATCCACGAACTCAGATGTCGATTGATGATTATGCTGAACTTTCGCGTCAAGCAGACGAATATGGTATTTTTCGATTTGTTTTGACAGGTGGTGAGGCTCTCCTAGATAAAAATCTTGAGGACATAATTGTAGCACTCGATCCTATGAAACACCTTATCATTCTCGATACTAACGGGTGGACATTTGATGAGGAAAGGGCTAGATGGTTTGCTGGTCTTGGGGGCTATAAAGTGCAAATATCACTTGACAGTTATGTGGAGGAAGAGCATGATGCATTCCGAAAAAAGCCAGGTTCTTATAAGCGCGTAATGCGAGCAATCAAAGCTTCCAAAGAAGTGGGTCTTGAATTGCTACTTTCTACATGCATTGTAAAAGATCGAGTTTTCTCTCAGGAGTTTGAAAATTTTTGTGAATATTGCAAAGTTGAAGGTATTCCATTATATGTCACACTTGCTAAACCAGTCGGTAACGCACGTGGCCATGATGAGTGGGTCTGTACAAAAAATGATGTTGATCATCTGAAATATCTTGAAGACAAGTACAACATATTCACTCACATGACTCCGTCATATGGCCAGCCTGGAAAATGTATTACAGTTAAGGGTATAAATACTGTAAACCATGAAGGCGAAATTGTTCCGTGTCCATATATGGATTTATCGATTGGCAATGTCATGCAGATGCCACTCTCTGAGATTCTAGATCGTGGCATGAAGGATAAGTGGCTTGGACCTTACAGGGATGAGTGCATTATTGGAGAAAACTTTGACTTTATTGAGTTCCATAATAATGCAGTTGCTAAACATTTAAAAAACTCCCCATTGTTACCAGTTCCCTATGAGGAGGGCTTTGCAACAGCTGGAGCAACAAGAGCAGAATCTGAAAAAGAAAATTTATCGTTTCCAACTATTGAAAATTCTATTCAAGAAACGGAGGCATAATATGTCGGTGCAGAATGTAAACCATAGCTTATTCGATGAACAAGGTTGTAGAATTCCATTTGAAGGAATGCGAAAATTCAACGAAATTTCGATGTCGTATTACAAGATAAATCAACCCAAGATTAATTTTGAAGAAATTCTCTCAAATAGCCAGAAGTATGCAAATGTTGATTCAAATATAACAGCAGAGTCTTTTGAATATACTTGTGTAGAACTTAAGAAGAAAATAGAGGAGAATTTTCTTTTAGAAAATCTATTTAAAGGAGTGTATATTCCTTTTATTTGCCCTAAATCTTCATCAGAAAAAGATTTGGGTGCCGAACTTGAAAAAGTTGCACTGCCCCAAGTTGCATCATCGTTTAAGGCTGCATATCCTCACTTACATTGTAATGCAACTTTACAAGGCAGCTTTCAATTGTCAGGCAGGCTTAGTGTGTCACCTAATTCACGTTATGAAGGTTTTATAAAGACTCACAAAGATAAGACTATTGTGGGGTGGTATTTTCCACAAGCTTTACAAGAGTATGATATTGCATCACAATCCGCTCAAATGAAAACTCTTCCGATTCATAAAGGTTTGGTTTTGAGTGGAGGGTTAGATACTGCCGCCGCACTTGTTGGTTCTCCTGGATTATTAGTTAATGAGAATGATTATCCTCCGGTCTTGTGTCTTTCTGCCCTCAAACATGTGGATGAACGTCTTATGCTGTGTTTTAAATCATATGGACAACATTTGGAATTTTGGGGGATGAGTCAAATGCTAACTCCAAAGATAACACAAGTTTCAGAACAGTGGTCTGGGGGCCTAACTTTGTTTGCACCTATTGACTGACACACAGATAATAATTTTACAAATGTAATGAAAAATTTTAGTGAATTAGATATTCTTGCTAGAGAACTTAGCGCATGGTCTGAGCTTGACGGTGAAAGTATTTTTATAACTGGCGGAACTGGTTTTTTTGGAAGTTCATTTTTGTATTCCCTGCTAAAAGTGAAACAAGAACACCAGCTTAATATCGATATTACAATACTTACTAGGAGTATAAAAACTTTCAAGCACAACCATCCACTTTTATTTGAATCTAGTTTTATTCATTGTTTACAGGGAGATGTTGTGGATTTTATTTTTCCTGAGAAAAAATTTTCAAAAATCTTTCATTTGGCTACTACGTCTGCTCATGAAACTTTTCATGGGGAGAGTCAATTAAAAAAATATAAGACATTAGTAAATGGAACTGAAAGACTACTTAAGTTTGCAGTTAAGTGTAATGCGAATAAAATATTATTTACAAGTTCTGGTGTTGTATATGGCCCATTACCTGATGGTATGACAACAGTTGCAGAAACATACAATGGATCGCCAGTTACAACTGAACCAGCATCAGCTTTGGCACAAGGTAAGCGTAGTGCAGAATTTCTTATTGCCTACTATGCAGATAAATATGGGTTTGAATACGTAATAGCTCGCTGCTTTTCTTTTGTAGGCCCTTTTTTACCGCTAGATTTACATTATGCAATTGGTAACTTTATATATGATGCGCTATATAAGGATGTAATTGAAATTAAAGGAGATGGATCCCCTATTCGTTCATATCTTGATGTAGATGATTTAACGGTCTGGTTGTTGATAATGATGTCGAAAAAATGCAAACATAAAGTTTACAATGTCGGCTCTGATCAATCAATTTCAATATTAGAATTAGCAGAGAAAGTTTGTGGCATTATAGCACCTGAAAAAAGACTAAAGGTTTGTGGTGACACCAATCATATAGTTGGTAACTTTTCACGTGATTATTATGTTCCAAATATTAATAGAGCTAAAAATGAACTAGGTTTAGATGTATGGATTGACCTATCTCAGGCAATTAATAGAATGAAAAAGAGCGTTATAAAGAATGACTGATAAGGTGGTAATTTTTGATCTAGATGGCACTCTTGTAGATTCTTCAGAAGGAATTTTAAAGGCACTCAAAGATTCTTTTTTCAATTGCAAAATTAAACTTAGGCATGAAATAAATACAAACATTATCGGCCCTCCATTGATGGATACTCTAAGGTTTCTATATGGAGAGGCCAATGAGAAAAAACTTGAAATGCTGTATCATGAATTTATTAAATGTTATGATAATGAAGCGTATTTATTAACAACTCCTTTTGATGGAATTAATGAATTACTATGTAATTTAAAATTACATGGCGTTCGTTTATATATTGCAACTAACAAGAGAAATATTCCATCAAGAAAAATTATTAGTTATTTAGAGTGGAATAGTTTTTTCGATGAAATATTTTCAATTGATGATATTTCTAATCAAGTATTGTCTAAATCAGAAATGTTACATAAGATTGTTGTAAATGAAACTACTTTAGCTGATATGATTCTTTATATAGGTGATAGATCTGAAGATGCTAAAGCAGCAGCCAATAATAAATTAAAATATATTATGGTTGATTGGGGGTTTTCAGATTTGTCTAATTTTAATGGAAATATTGCAATTTCTTCGCAGGATTTGTATAATCAAATCACTTCTAACTTTAGTATCTAAAGTTATACTACATGATCCAAGGCTAATGATAATTTTTTAATTTTATTTTTAATAGTATGTATGGATAAGCAAAAAGTTTGTGTAATTGGTCTTGGGTTCGTTGGTTCAGCTATGGCAACTGCTATTGCTATTTCAAAGTCTAATAATAGACCTGTCTATGATGTTGTTGGTATTGATTTAGACAATAAACAAGGGAATGAAAGAGTCAATTTGATTAATTGTGGTGAGTTCCCATTTTCTACTAATGATAACCATCTTAAATCTGCTTTTAAGCATGCGATTAGACAAGGAAATTTAAAGGCAACTACGGATAAATCTGTTTGTTCTGATGCAGATATAATTATTGTTGATATTCAATTAGATATAGATTATTTAAATAACGAACCACAATTAGAGTTTGATCAATTTAAGAATGCTATTAGTGAAATAGGAAGATTGATTGCCCCCGAAACCCTTGTTATAATTGAAACTACTGTTCCTCCTGGAACATGTGAAAAAGTAGTTGTACCAACACTAGAGAGTGAATTAAATTTAAGAGGCTTATCAATTGATAATGTTTTAATTGCTCACTCATATGAAAGAGTGATGCCGGGCAATGAGTATCTTGCGTCGATAACAGATTATTGGCGAGTATTTTCTGGCTATACAAAAATTGCAGCTGACGCTTGTGAAGTTTTTTTAAGTAATGTTATTAATATAGATAAATACCCATTAACACGATTGAATTCTACTACTGCGTCAGAGACAGCTAAGGTTTTGGAGAACACCTATCGCGCTGTCAATATTGCTTTTATTGATGAATGGACAAAATTTTCAGAACAGGTAGGAATTGATTTATTTGAGATAATAGATGCTATTAGGATGAGACCTACACACTCTAACATTAGAACTCCAGGTGTTGGTGTTGGTGGGTACTGTCTAACAAAAGATCCAACATTTGCACCTGCATCTGCCAAGCAAATTTTTAATACAGACTTGTGCTTTCCTTTTTCTAGTTTAGCTGTTCAAGTCAATCACAATATGCCATTACACGTAGTGTCTAGACTTGATAAACTGATGAATAGAGATATTGGAGGTAGTAAAGTTTTGATTTGTGGTGTTAGTTATCGTCAAGATATTGGTGATACACGCTATTCTCCTTCAGAGTTATTAGTGCAAAAAATGATTAGTTTAGGTGTTAATATTGTGTGTCATGATCCTTATGTAAGTTATTGGGACGAATTAGGAATCTCATTGGTAAAAGAATTACCTAAAGCTAATTTATTTGATGCGGTTGTCTTTGCTGTACCACATCAACAATATAAAACAATTGACTTAGTTTCTTGGGCTTCCGGATGCAATCTGTTGCTTGATGCTAACTCTGTACTTAATAAAGAACAGAGAAAAGATTTAAGAGATCACAATATAAGGGTTGAAAGTATTGGTAGAGGGGATGGTTTATGATTAAAAAAGTATTAATTACTGGTGGCGCTGGATTTATAGGGTTGCATTTGGCTAACCGCTTGTTAAAAGAAGGTTGCCAGGTACATATTGTTGATAATTTTGCCCGCGCGGTAAATGACGATGAACTTAAAGAGATTCTATCTAGAGACCATGTTAGTTTTTCTGGTGTAGATTTGCTTGACACTAATAATGTCAAAAATCTGGATATAGATTATGATGTGATTTTCCACCTTGCAGCAATTATCGGTGTGACGCATGTGTTGGAGCGGCCATATAATGTTCTTTATGATAATATTCGTATGCTAGGTAATATGATTGATCTTGCACGTAGACAGGCTAATCTCTCACGATTTTTTTTTGCATCAACTAGCGAAGTATATGCAGGCACTTTAAAGCATTTTGATTTATCTATTCCAACTCCTGAAAGTACACCATTGACCACTACTGAACTTTCTCTTCCACGCACATCCTATATGTTGTCAAAAATCTATGGTGAAGCTTTGTGTCAACAAGCTGGAATCCCGTTCACCTTGTTCCGACCGCATAATGTTTATGGACCACGCATGGGAATGGCTCATGTTATCCCTGAGCAGCTTCGAAAAGCGTACACTGCTAAGGAAGGCGATTATATTGAGGTATTCTCAATCGACCATACACGCTGTTTCTGCTACATTGATGATGCTGTTGAGATGCTTTGGAAAATGATGAAATCTTCTGATTGTGAGGGAAAAACCCTAAACTTGGGGACACAAAACCCAGAATTGACGATGAAAGAAGTAGCTGAGGCTTGCTTTGTGACCGTAGGAAAAAAACTGAATATTAACGCTAAACCTGCATCACCAGGTTCACCTGCCCGCAGAGGGCCGGATATGGGTCAGACTATTGAGTTAATTGGTTTTAAGTCTCAAGTTGGCCTTCTTGATGGTATTGCACGAACTTATGACTGGTACAAGAAAAATATTTTTGAAGGTGGTAAGGTCACTGCGAAATAATTATGAATATCTTTTCTAAGGAATTAGTAACTTTTGTACGTGATCAGTTTGCCACAAACGATTTTATCCCATTACATTCGCCATGTTTTGAAGGCAAGGAGAAGGAGTACCTTCTTGATACGATTGATTCCACCTTTGTTTCAACCGTGGGGGCTTACGTAAACCAGTTTGAAGAGAAAGTATCTCAGTATACAGGTGCTAAGTATGCTGTTGCTACTGTCAATGGTACCTCCGCCTTGCATGCAGCTATGATGGTGTCTGGGGTAAAGCATAATGATGAGGTAATTACTCAATCTTTGACTTTTGTTGCAACTTGTAATGCGATTCGATATTGTGGGGCAGAACCTGTATTCGTTGACGTTGAGCGTACAACCCTTGGAATGTCACCAGATAGCCTTGCAGATTTTCTGGATCGTTATGCGGAAATAAGAGAAGATAGTTTGTGTTGGAATAAGCTTTCTAATCGTATTATTAGGGCATGTGTGCCAATGCACAATCTTGGACATCCTGTACGTATTTATAAAATTAGAGATTTGTGTGAACAATACAATATCAAACTAGTGGAAGATGCCGCCGAATCTTTAGGTAGTTCCTATAATGATACCCATACCGGACTATTTGGATCAGTGTCTGCCATTAGTTTTAATGGAAATAAGATTATCACCACTGGTGGCGGAGGCATGATTATTACTGATGATGAAATTATTGCCAAGCAAGTCAAACACATTACTACTACAGCAAAGAGGCAACATCCTTGGTTATATGTTCACGATGAGATTGGATTTAATTATAGAATGCCAAATTTGAATGCGGCTCTTGGATGTGCTCAAATAGAGTTGTTGCCAGATTATGTGGAGCGTAAACGCATGCTAGCAACTCGATATGCCGATTGGTTTTCCGATAAGGAATATGAATTTATTATTGAACCCAATAATTCAAGATCAAACTATTGGATTAATTCATTCCTTGTAAATAATCAAAAAGAGCGTGATGAAGTTTTGAAGTACACTAATCACAATAAAGTTATGACACGGCCGATATGGACTTCTATGCATACTCTTGATATGTTTAGAGATTCTTTGTCGGTTGACTTGTCTAATACTGAATGGCTAGAAGAAAGGCTTGTTAGTGTACCAAGCGGTGCAGGATTCAAATGAAAGAGTTATTATTAATAGGCGGCGGTGGTCACTGCAAATCAATTATTGATGTAATTGAGGAAGAGGGTAGTTTTAGCATTGCTGGAATTATTGATAAGTCAGATCTACTTGGAAAAACTGTTTTGGGTTATCCAATAATAGGAAGTGATTCAGATTTAAATCAGCTTGCGAAGAAATTTACATATGCCCTAGTAACAGTAGGTCAGATTAAATCTCCCAATTTGAGAATCAAGTTATTTAAAAAAGCAAAAGAATCTGGCTTTATATTGCCAAGTATAGTTTCCCCAAGGGCTTATGTTTCTAAGCATGCCACTATTGGTGATGGGACAGTTGTTATGCATTACGCCTTAGTAAATGCAAATGCCAGAATTGGAAAAAATTGTATTATTAATACTATGTCATTGGTAGAACATGACTCCTTAATCGGAGATAATTGTCACCTGTCTACCAATACAATTATTAATGGAGGAGTTGTTATGGGACAAGGTAGCTTTATTGGAAGTAACTCCACGACCAAAGAAGGCATTAAGATTGATGAAAATAGTTTTATAAGAGCCGGAAGTGTTGTTCAATGAGTGTATTTATCATAGCTGAAGCGGGAGTTAATCACAATGGCTCAATTGATTTGGCTCACCAATTAATTAACGTTGCTGTTGAATCGGGCGCTGATGCCGTTAAATTTCAAACTTTTAAAGCAGATAAATTGGTTTCTAAGAATGCACCTAAGGCAGACTATCAAAAACAGACAACAGATGCTAGCGAATCTCAGTTCGAAATGATCAAAAAACTTGAGTTAGATATTGATGCTCATAAGGAATTAATAACACACTGTCAAGAAAAAAAAATTTTGTTCCTATCTACGCCGTTTGATCATGACAGTATTGATTTACTAGACAATCTAGGACTTAAAATATTTAAAATTCCAAGCGGAGAAATAACAAACCTCCCTTATCTTAGGCATATTGGATCATTAAATAAACAAATTATCATTTCAACAGGCATGTCGAATATGGTAGAAATAGAGAATGCTCTAGAGATTTTAGTTGATTCTGGAACTACAAAAGAAAATATTACAGTGCTTCATGCCAATACCATGTATCCAACACCGATAGAAGATGTGAATTTAAATGCAATGACGACAATTGCCGATGCTTTTAATGTTCGATATGGGTATAGTGATCATACACTAGGAATTGAAGTTGATATTGCTGCAGTGGCATTAGGTGCGTCAGTGATTGAAAAACATTTTACTTTGGATAAAACAATGAATGGTCCAGATCACAAGGCATCTTTAAACCCGGAAGAGTTAAGAGAAATGATAGTTGCAATACGAAATATTGAAAGAGCAATGGGCGATGGTATCAAAAAACCGAGTAAAAGCGAGCAACCAAACCTTATAATTGCAAGGAAATCCATTGTTGCTAGTTGTTCAATTAAAGAGGGCGAAGTGTTTTCTAAGGATAATATTTCGGTGAAACGACCAGGGATAGGAATTAGTCCTATGAATTGGGATTCTATCATTGGATCCATTGCTACAAAGAATTATCAAATGGATGATTTGATATGAGTGAAAGAAAAATATGTGTAGTTACTGGCACTCGTGCAGAGTACGGTTTATTGTATCCAATACTAAAAGTCATTGAATCTGTTGGTAAGCTTCGGCTTCAAATAATTGCAACCACAATGCACTTATCTGAGGAATTTGGTTTAACCTATGAGAAAATAGAAGGCGATGGATTTATTATAGATGACAAGATTGAAAATCTTTTATCTGCAAATACAAGACCATCAATAGCAAAATCAACAGGCTTGGCGACTATTTTACTTTCTGATTCTTTTCAGAGGTTGCAACCCGATATTGTATTACTTTTAGGCGATAGGTTTGAGACGCATGCGGCCGCAACTACGGCAATGTTAATGAATATTCCTATTGCTCATATACATGGTGGGGAGGTTACTGAGGGTGCTGTAGATGAGCAGATTAGACACTCAATTACTAAAATGAGTAATTTACATTTTTGTTCTACTCAAGAACACAAACAACGTATAGTTCAGATGGGAGAGGATCCATCGAAGGTATTTAATACTGGAGCTCCAGGGATTGATAATATTATAAATTTTGAGTTACTTTCAAAAAGTGAACTTGAAAGTTGTTTGGATTGGTATTTTGGCCCTAAGAGTGCGCTTTTTACATACCATCCTGTAACTCTTAGTGAGGACGATATATTGAGTGATTTAAGGCAAATATTCCAAGCGTTGAAAGCAAAGAGTTTAAATGTTTTGTTTACTTATGCTAATGCTGATACTGGTGGAAAAATAGTTAATAAGGAAATAGAAAAATTTTGCCAAGAAGATTGCAATAAATACAAAGTAGTGAAGAGTCTAGGACAGCTTAGGTATCTAAGTGCTATGAAGTATACTGATGTATTGATTGGTAACACTTCAAGTGGGATTATAGAAGCGGCGAGTTTTAATAAACCAGTTATAAATATTGGAGATAGACAAAAAGGACGGCAAAGAAGTGGCAATATCATTGATTGTAAGATTGATTCATTGGAAGAATCTATTTCATTTGCTTTGTCTGTTGATTTTCAAGAGGAGGTTCAAAAAGTGAAAAACATATATGGCACTGGAAATTCTTCTAGAAGAATTGTTAATGAATTAATTAGACAACCGCTCTCAGTGGTAAAGAAATTTGTTGATATAAAATAATGAATACAAGAGTGATTGCAAAGTTTAGATCTCCGTATCTATGGAATAAAGTTAATGGCAACTGGGAATTAAAAAACCCTATTTGGAGGAAGAGCTAATGTTTGACTGGGAAGCATTACTAATAAAACCTAATGATTCATTAGAGCATGCAATTAATATTTTGAATAAAGAGGGCTGTAGAATCGTACTTGTTACAGATAAACATAAAAAATTACTGGGAACTGTTACAGATGGTGATATTAGACGCGCACTGATTAATAAAACAACAATGGATAGTGAGATCAGGACTTTGATGAATAATCAACCTGTTAAAAAAAATAAGCTCCTTTCTCACAAGGAATTATTATCTTCAATGCTAATCAAAGGCTTGATACATATGCCAATTGTAGATGAAAATGGAATACTCTGTGATCTTCAAACTATACAGCATCTAATTGAAAATCCTTCTTTTGATAACCCTGTATTTATTATGGCTGGAGGGTTTGGCACAAGATTACATCCTTTAACGAAAAATATACCTAAACCTTTGTTAAAGGTTGGTAATAAGCCAATTTTGGAGATTATTATTGATCAATTTATCAATCATGGATTTCATGATTTTTATATCTCCACTCATTTTAAACCTGAATTAATTAAGAATTATTTTAGTAATGGCAATAAATACGGTGTTAGCATCAAATATGTTGAAGAGGATGTGCCGTTAGGCACAGCTGGATCTTTAGGATTATTGCCAGATAATCTTGCAAATTTACCAATTATAGTAATGAATGGTGATATCTTAACTCGAGTTGATTTTAAGAATTTGTTAGACTTTCATAATAACAACAATGCAGATGCGACGATGTGCGTTAGAGAATATGATTTTCAAGTGCCATACGGCGTAGTTCAAGTTGATGATTGCAATATTCGAGATATTCAAGAAAAACCAGTGCACAAGTTTTTTGTTAATGCCGGTATTTATGTTTTAAATAAAGACCTTATTGATAAGGTAGATGGAAAATCTTATTTAGATATGACTGATTTTCTAAAACAAGAAATAAATGGTGGTATAGTTAATGCATTTCCTATTCATGAGTATTGGTTGGATATCGGACGTATGGATGAATATCGACAAGCACAGATAGATATTACTAAAATTTTCTAATGATTTTAGATGGGGAAGTGCTAGGATTGGTTACTGCTAGAGGAGGCAGTAAAAGATTGCCACGAAAAAATTTAAAGTATTTGAATGACAAGCCATTAGTATCTTGGTCTATAGATGCTGGACTTGGATCGAAATATATTGATTCTGTAGTTGTTTCTACCGATGATAAAGAAATTGCAGATGTGAGTTTGAAATATGGAGCTGATGTGCCTTTTATAAGGCCAGCTAGGTTGTCAAGTGATGAAGCATCATCAATAGATGTGGTTATGCATGCCATAAGTGCTTTGCATAAAAGAGGGTTTAACTATAAATATGTAGTTATATTGCAACCAACATCACCATTGCGAACGAGTATTCATATTGATGAAGCTATAGAATTATTTCTTGATAAGGGTGCAGATGGTGTGATAGGGGTGTCAGAGGTTGATCATCCAGTCGAATGGATAAACACATTGCCTTATGATTTATCAATGGATGGTTTTATACCAGATAAAGACTTAGGAAAAAGAAGTCAAGATTTTAGTAAGAAATATCGTATTAATGGGGCTATTTATATATTATCAATTGATAGAGTATTACGTGAAAATAAACTAGTTTTTCCAACAAATTGTTACGCCTATATAATGAGTCAAAATAAATCTATAGATATAGATACTGAGTACGATTTTATGATTGCTGATTTAATTCTAAAATTAGACAATAGATGCATATGATTTATTTTATTGGTAAAAGTGTTAGTATAAGAATATGATTGCGCATGTTTTTCTAAAAAATAAATTAATATCTCTAGATTCGATAATTCCATTTTGTATGCAGTTACATGAAAAATGCGGAGTTGAGTTTAATTTTATAATTTTTGACAAAGTTTCGTATGAAACAATAATAAATAATAATATTGTATTTGGAGATTTAATTGCAAGGCTTGGAAAAATTACCAACCTAGGATCTAATGGATACAAGCATAAATATATTCGTAAACTATACTCAATATTATTTTTATTAAGAGTATGGATTAGATCTATCTTTATGGGTGACATACTACTTCATTTCGGCTTGCTTGATGAGAAGATATTTAAAGGTTTTGCTAGATTTATAAAAAGAAAAAAAATAATATTAGTTGAATCTAACAGCAATGGAAGATATGAACAGGAATTTAAGAATGCTATTTTGAGATCAGATAACATTGATTATTATCAATTTAGATTAAAAAACAGTAATATTAAATTGACAGAGCGTCAAAAGAGTAAATATATGAGAGCTGGAAGGTTGCTAGGGTTTGATAAAGAATGGAATTATTTTAAACATCCTAATGCACATCAATCAAAAAAAATTATATACTCTCATCCTGAAAAATCAAGCGCATGGGTTGACTTTTTAGTTAACAATTCTGAAAATTACATTGCAAAAGAGATCAATGAAGTGAAGGTTAAAAACAAGATTGTAGTATTTATTCTTGGACATATTGGACATCAGAATGATGAAAGGAAGGAATTACATTTTAAAAAAAATTTCATAGACACGTTGGTTGCGATTACAACAATAATTCCAGAAAATAAAATATTTATCAAGCCACACGCATATGCTGATATCGAATTAATTGAAAGATACATCTCTGATGCAAATAAAGTTTCAGAAGGGAATATAAATTATGTTATAACAAAACTGCATCCGATGGTCTTAGCGTCAAGCGCAATATTCTCTGTATTTAATAACAACAGCACTGTAATAAAAGAATATTTTGATGTGAAACTTCCAGTAATACAGTATATTAAAGCAATCCCAAGTGACATGATTATCGATTATTTATCACCTTATCCTAATTTTGTTATAAAGGATTCATTTCTAGATTTTTTGAATGCAATAAATGAAATAATGGAAGATGATAGTAATTATTCTCAGAGATTTTTTACTAAGTTTGATTATAAGTTTAATTGCGATAATGTAAGTGTAATCCCCCAAAAATTAATCCCCAAAAATTGATGTAGATATTTGGTATTATGAATAAATTGTTAAAATACGCTTACAAGACTGTATATAAAAAAGATCCGTGGTTGACTCCAGAAGATATTCTAAAATCAAAAAAACCTCTAAATGTTGGTATTGAATTGACAAATATTTGCAATGCAAAATGTTCTTTTTGTGGTTATGGAAAGTCCCTTCTGAATGGAGAGGGTGTTGATCCCAGAAGAAAGGGAACAGCTAAGAATGCAGTATTTGAGAAACTCCTTCAATTGTATTCAAAAGCCGGTGGAGGTACTTTATCCTTCGGTGCAATTTTGGGTGAACCATCTGCAGATAAACGCTGGTTAAAGTTGATTGATAGAGCAAGGACGTTCAAAAATATTGATAGCGTGACTTTGTATACCAATGCTATTCTGATGGATAATTTTGGTTACGATAATATAATTAAATCTGGAATAACTGTATTAAATATATCAACTTCAATAGGAAGTGCCGATATTTATAAGAGACTTTATGGGACAGATGACTATGATCGTGTAGTAAGTAATATAATTGGATTATTAGAGACTAACAAGAAGCATGGTAATATTATAAATATTTCATTGCTTTTAAGAGTGGATAAGCCCTACGATACTTTGTACTCATCAAATGATTATAAGAAAATTGCCAAGTTGATAGGAAAGAGAAAAATATCCATATTAGAGAAGTGGGATAATTACAGAGGGTCTGTGACGGTGTCAAACCTTCCACAAGGTCATAAACTTAATAAAAATACAGAGGAAAAAAGATTACCATGTTATGCCTTGTATCGAAAGTTGCAGGTTCTATATGATGGAACGATTCAAGGGTGTTCATGTAGAATTGAGCCAGAATTATTTTGTGGAAATATTAAGGAATACAACACCATGGAAGAGGCGTATCGAGATCCTAAATTAGAATCTATTAGAAACAATTGGTTAGATGGAGGGGATCTACCAAATTGTTGTCAAGAATGTACACATTATATACCTTATACATCGTTAATTTATTCTGGAGGGGTGAAAGACATAGTTAAAACAGCGTATAAGAAGTTAACAACGAAATACGAGCCGAATTATATAGATGGTAAAAATATAGATGGTAAAAATATAAATTTGACTAATACAGATTAAATAGCGACCTTTACTGTTTGAATGATGATGCTAAAATACACACACATATATATAAATCGTTATATTATTCACAATATTTTAAAAATTTTAATTTAAAGATGAAAGTTATAGTTACTGGCGGGGCAGGTTTTATTGGTAGCCATCTTGTTGATGGTTTATTGGATTTAGGGTACGAGGTTGTAGTATTAGATAATTTTAGTACAGGCCGTAAGGAAAATTTAGACCACGTGAAAGGCAAGATAAAATTAGTAAAATGTGATTTGTCTAATAAAGGCGAATGGATAGAAGAATTCAAGAATGTAGATTGGGTCTTTCATCTTGCATCACTTGCGGATATTGTCCCTTCCATACAGAATCCAGAGTCTTATTTTCACTCAAATGTAGATGCTACTTTCTATGTTTTAGAGGCTGCGCGACACAACAATATAAAGCGATTTGTTTATTCTGCATCTTCATCATGTTATGGCATTCCTGATGAATATCCAACTCCAGAACAATCTCCTATACAGCCGCAATATCCATACGCATTGGCAAAAAGAATGGGGGAGGAGCTGGTCGAGCATTGGTCTCAGCTATACAACTTGCCAGCCATATCACTACGTTTTTTTAATGTATACGGCACAAGATCAAGAACATCAGGGACTTATGGCGCAGTTTTTGGAGTATTTTTAGCGCAAAAACTTGCTAATAAGCCTTATACGGTAGTGGGTGATGGCAATCAAACAAGAGACTTTACTTATGTAACCGATATTGTAAGTGCGCTTATCGCTGCTGCAGAAAGTGAAAAGACTAATAAAATATATAATGTTGGTAGTGATACTACAGTTTCAATTAATAAAATTGTCGAATTACTTGGTGGCGATAAAATTCATATACCAAAAAGACCAGGTGAGCCAGACTGTACTTATGCAGATATTTCAAAAATAAAAAATGAACTTGGTTGGCACCCCACGATCACTATTGAAGAAGGTGTTGAGAAAATTCTTGAAAATATAGATTATTGGAGGCAAGCTACAGTTTGGGAGCCAGAATCTATTGCCGATGCTACTAGTGATTGGTTTAAGTATCTAGATAAATAAATTGGTGAAAAATACAAAGGCATTATTACTTGCCGCCGGATTAGGTACAAGACTTAAACCTTTAACTGACATTTGGCCAAAGTGTTTAATGCCAATACGTGGCCGACCGTTGTTAGAGTATTGGCTAGGGATCTTGCAAAAATCAGGTATTGACAATGTTTTAGTGAATACACATTATTTATCAGAGTATGTAGAGGGCTTCATCAAGCAACCACAGTTTACAGGTTGGGTAGATTCAGTTTATGAGCCTAGCCTTCTTGGTACTGCAGGCACTATAAGAGAGAATATAGGCTTTTGCCAGAATTCTACTGTATTGCTTGCGCATGCAGACAATTGGACTTGCTGTAATTTTTCAGATTTTTTAAACTATCATAATAACCAAAGACCGAAAGGCACAGTTATGACCATGATGACGTTTACCTGTCCTAATCCATCAGAATGTGGCATTGTTGAACTAGATCACGATGGTATTGTGGTTGGTTTTCATGAAAAGGTTAAAAACCCACCTAGTAATTTAGCAAATGCAGCAGTTTATCTAATAGAGCCAGAAGTTGTTAAATGGATTTTAAATCATCCAGAGGTAAATGATTTTAGTATTGAAGTTCTACCTAGATTTTTAGGTAAAATTTCTACATGGAAAAATCAAGGAATTCACAGAGATATTGGGACAATCAAGATTTTAAAAGAAGCACAAATGGATAAATGTGAGACCCTAGTATGGGATGAAGATAATTTATGGCAACAAGATTTTTTAAATAATCCTATACACAAGTTGATTGATACATAATATGAATTCTCATAATAAAATAATTTCTACTAATGACGCAATTGCGTTAAATGCAGCTAATGTGGCACTCTGTTATGGGCATTTCAATTTGATTCACCCTGGCCATCTTCGCTATCTACAGCACGCTAAAACTTTAGCAACAAAACTAGTTGTTATTGTAGTATCAGATAAAGAACTAGATAAAGATTTATTTGGACAACATTTTAGCGAAGAAGAAAGGGCTGAAAGTTTAGCAAATATACAAATTATTGACTACGTGATAATACTTAATAACTCTACCCTAGACAAATTGATCGAGATTATAAAACCGGAAGTATTAGTTTTAGGGAAGGAATATGAACAGAAACAGTCTAAACAAATAGACTTGGCAGTAAATGCAGTTCATAGGCAGGGTAGAGTTGTATTTCATGCTGGTGAAACTCATTATTCTACAGCTAATTTGTTGCATGAAAATGTATCAGATCTAGAGAGTAGCAGTAGAGACCAATTAAATAAAATATGTAAAAAATATAAAATAACTCTAAACAGTTTACAAGGTAGGTTAAATAATTTTTCTGAGTCTAGGCTTGTTGTAATTGGAGACACTATAGTTGATAATTATGTGGCTTGTGATGCTCTGGGTATGAGTGCTGAAGCGCCAGTACTAGTAGTTAAAGAGTTGGAGAATCGAGAATTTATAGGTGGTGCAGCAATTGTGGCTTCTCATGTGGCTACACTTGGCGCCAAGTGCCACTATATTAGTGTAATTGGTAAGGATGATCAATCTAATATTGTTTCTAAATCTTTAATAGAACAAAATATCAGTGCAGATCTTATTGTCGATACAAGTAGACCTACAACATATAAAACACGTTACATGGTTGAAAATCAAAAATTATTTCGTGTAAGTCGTATTAAAGATCATAAAATCTCAGAAAAAATTGAACAAGAAATTATAGATAGGTTGACTATATTGGCTCCAAATATTGATGGAATATTGGTTAGTGATTTTGTGTATGGTGTTATTACACAAAATATTTTGGGTACTATCTCCAACCTATCTAAGCAGTTTGATATTAAGTTGTACGGAGATTTGCAGTGTAGTAGTCAGGTTGGAAAAGTCTCTAAATTTAATGGGTTTGATTTAATCACCCCAACTGAAAAAGAATCAAGGTTAGCGTTAGATGATATTGAAAGTGGTATTGAATGGATTGCTAACACTTTATTAGAGCGCACTAATTCAAAAAATATGTTAATGAAGCTTGGATCAGATGGCTTCATTGCATATAGCAACTCTAAGTTCATGGAAAGACAAAATTTTCCAGCATTATCAGGTAATCCTGTTGATGTAACTGGTGCAGGAGATTCGCTATTTGCAGCAATGTCCGTATCTTTGTCTTCGGGCGCTAGTTTGATGGAAGCATCGGTAATTGGTACGTGTATGGCGTCTTTATCTGTAAAAAAAGTTGGAAATATACCTATTACAAATGATAGATTATATCAATATTTATCAGAGATTTTAGAGTAGAATTTATAAAAAGAGAAAATTATGAGTGATAAATTTGGAATAGA
>Ga0233445_1001429_pt1 | contig 18168 bp, 21 predicted proteins | sample SI_124_October20_5_FD_182779 | JGI IMG/M metagenome (GOLD analysis project Ga0233445, IMG submission 182779) | Seawater microbial communities from Saanich Inlet, British Columbia, Canada - SI_124_October2016_100_MG | ecosystem: Environmental > Aquatic > Marine > Inlet | place: Canada: British...
ATGTTAGAACAAGATGATCAGAACTCTGCTTCTACAGAACAACTGGAAGCCAAAGACAAAGAAATTAATCAATTAAAGCATGAACTGGAACAAATGGAAGAAATGATCATCACCATGGGAGAAGATGATACTCCAGAAACTAACACAGCCAACCCAAAGAAAAAGGGAACTGAAGACGATTACTCAGACTTGTTTGGATCATAACTCTAAGGGGACACGCAACAAATAATTAGGTCTATCTCCGACTATTTAAAACTTTACCCATCAAGAAATTCTATTCTATCGAAGTATTATGTCCAATAAATGTCTGAAAAGGCAATTGATTGACATAATATAAGGTCACAATAAAAGTGGCAATAAAACTGAACATAGCCGCCAGAAAATAACCATAACCATAATACAGAAAACCAAACTGTAAACTGAGATAAGTAAAACCAAAATTACAAATAAAAAAGAAACATTGTAATGACAAAACCACTCGTCGAAAATCAAAATATGACAATAAAATACCTAAAAACATCATCATCACATGAAATAATGCACCCAATACGCCCAACCTGAAAATACCTAATTGTAAATAGTTGATTCCAAAACTGCTGAAAATAGTAGGTGCCAATAAGATAACTGCAAAACACAAACTACCCTGCAAAACAAATAAGTTTCTTAAGCTGGCAACAATGACATCAATAATTTCCTGATGGTTGCTTTCAATTTTGCTATAACTGGAATGATCTTGAATGTTTTTATAATATTTTAAATACCGCTCAAAAAATTGTGTTTCTATACTAAATACAAACAATGCCATGGCAGGCACTAACGTCAGAAATGCCAGAAACATGGCACTGTCATAGTTGGGATAAGAAATGAGTCCACTGTATAATATTTCTCGTTCGGGGGCGAACCACATCAACCATTTATCTGACCAAATGGCTAAATTATAAATCAAACCACTGAGCGCGATGTCCCAATATTTTCTGAAATAACCAAAAATGGCAAAGGGCTTAATAATTGGATGCGGATATTCAACAAAGATGCGTCCAACGATACCAAAAAATATAACGGCCAAACCAATGTTATAACCCATTAACATGCCTGCAATTGAAAATTCTGCCGCCAATAAAGCAGCACCACCCAACGCAATACACATACCAACAGCAAAAATACCAGAAACATAGAGGTAGGCTTTCAGTGCAGATAAAAAGGTCGTCACCAACCAGATTCCAGTAATTAAAAAGTAATTACTGAGGGCGGCAAAACCAGTCCAGGTATCCAGGTTTGCATAACCCAGATAAAAAAAGCCTGCAATGGGTAATTGAGTAATGCATAGAATGGCAAAGGCGCCAAATAACATTCCTGGCGCTAAAGAAACATCTTTGGCATAAATTAAATCCGCTAAATAGCGTGTTGCAACCATAAAAACGGGTGCTGAAAAAACCAGAGAGAAGGCGAAATTATAAATGACAATGAGCCGAAAAACAGCCAACTCTTCTAACAATAGAAAGTAGGAGCCAATCGCCATGATGACACCCAATGAAAAAATGGTAAACAACCAGGGTCCTGTAAATACAATGGCTGAAAATAAGTAGCCTTTAACAACACCCGATAAATTATCTTCATTGGATAATTTTCTTAATACAAAACCAATACCAGCCATTTAATAACTCACTTTAGATAACACGCAATAAATAAACTACCCATATTTCACAGAAATTTTGTTTGTCTTTTTTGTTACAAAAATAGGCATGTAGTCGCTCTACATAACTATTTTTGTAGCAAAGAAGACGAACAAAAGATTAGATGAGATTTTTCGAATCTTATGCAACGTGCCAGTAAGATGGGTAGTTTATTTGTTGCGAGTTACCTTACTACTTCAATTAAAAATAAATATTGATGATTCTGCTCTTTTTTTTCTTTTAAAAGATGCTCATTAATACGGCACCAAGCAGGAATATCATTCATTGTACCAGGATCAGTACAGACCACTTCCAATAAATCTCCATTATTGAGCTCTTTGATTTTATCCTGCACACGAATCACGGGCAAAGGACATAATAAGCGTTGAGTATCCAGTTGATGTGTCGACATATTATAAATACCAGTCATTTAAAATATCATTGGGATGACAAGGTTTAACCGTGACTTCTTTTGATTGTTGCTTTTTATCTATAATTTCCACAGTCACTTGATCAGCAGTTCTACCTTGACTAAATCTGGCGGTAATTTGTGCCGCTAAGAGTAGATCTTCATCACTGATTTCATCTCCATCAATCAATGTCAATGGGCCTTTATGACTGATGGAGTGCAAATAAATAAATTGTTTTTTATAGCCTTCTAAAAACCGTGTTTCACCTTCTTCACGAGAAACTATGACTTTGAAATTTGGCTTTGGTCTAATATGTCGCCCGATTTTAAGTAGAATAATATCGTCCAATTCATATTCACGATTGCCACGAAATTTCCACAAATCTGACAATTTTGATGCGTAATTTTCATCCGTTAAAAAACAACAACCACCAGCAGGTTGTGCATAGTCTTCCAGTTCAAATTGTTCTGCCAATGACATTTGTGGCTTACGTGATCGACCACTAAAATCATATAGTTTTTCTCGATCAACCCAATTTTCAAGCTCAGGACGGGTGGCGGGTAAATTTTTAGCACAGAGTGGTCTCAGTAATAAGTCTCCCGCACCAGATTTTCCTGAAATAACGGGCATGGTTTCTTTACGTTGTGACTTAGGACGCTGACCGATCACTTCTCCCGTGATAATAAAATCAAAATTATTTTCTTTAATCCATTCATGGGCTTTTTTCACCATAAAAATTTTACAGTCCAGACAAGGATTCAAATGTGCACCATATCCATGTTTGGGATTCATCACAATGGATTTATATTCTTCAACAATATCAACAATATGTAATTTGATATTCAGTTGTTCAGCAACCCATAATGCATTGTTTCTTTTTTGTTTTTGCTTGTCTTTTTTACGAATGGCATGAGTATGACCTTCCACACAAAAACCTGTAAAAAAATTAATACCTTCAACATGAATGCCTTGTTCTTGAATTACTTTAGTGGCTAATAATGAATCTAAGCCCCCTGAAATGAGTGAAACTGCTTTTTTTTGTGTCATTGTATTTTCTGTTTAAAATTTATTTTGCTGATTATATTCTTTTATTTTGAGTTTAATAACTGCTTTTTCTTTGTCTGATCTTGCCATTTCCAGCAACCATTTCAAATCGCTTTGAATCAATAACTGTTGATTCAGGTTTTTCCTCGCATGAATCAGAATATCACCAAACCACAATGGAACATCCACCGTTTCATTGATTGCTTTTTTTACCCACTTAACAATTTGATCGTAGCGATAAGGATGGTGGTAACCCATTTCATTGGTAATTTTCAAACTGTAAGGATAAAAATAGTCCTTGTGATAGTACAGCGCAATATCACAAAGTTGATGAGATAAATCAACTTCTTTTTTAATGGATGATAAATAAGTCGTGCCATATCTTAACGCACTATAAAATAATGGATCAAGATGAGTGGTTAAAGCCGTTGCATCATATAGCGTCGATTGGTTTTTATGCTGCTTTAAAGTGTTACTATAAGAAGGATCAATGTGAGCTGACTGCAACCAAAACCAATCTGCCGCCAAAGGTGAAAAAGGGCCTGTTATAGATTTGAATAAAGTAGGTGATTCAACAAAAAGTGGCTTTTGCGGTGTATTTTCAAAATTTTGATATGAAAATTGAGCATTCCAAATAAAAAAACCTGCAATAAAAATGACAAATAAATTATTTTTCATCGAAAAAAATGTCTATAAATTCTTTTTAGAAAAAATCAAACAACTCAAATAAATGAGGATAAAGCTATAACCAAAAGTATAAATAATGGGTGAAACAAGTTGATACAGCGTGATATTTGTTCGATTGATAATAGCAGAAGTTAAGTCATACACACTAAAATTAGGTAAAAAATAGTATAAAACCTGGCTAAAAATATTAAGCAGGGAATTCTTATCCGCCTGACTAAATAACACAAACTCATCCAAGCCATGGCCAATAAACCAGAGTGCAATACAATACAACATGGCTTGAATGGGTGACGTGATATTGACAAAAAAGTAAAAACAACTGATGGATAAAATGGCTGATAAACAGATAAAAAATATTTGTATCAGTGGAAAAAATAACCATTGTTGTTCAATGACTCTGAGCAATACCAAATCAATCAACAACAGGCTTGAAGACAATATAATAACAACCGACACAATACCCAGATAACGTCCCACTAAATATTGAAACCGACTAATATCGGTACTTAATGGTAAAACAAATAAGTTTTGACTGAATTCTTTTCGCCATTGTTCAAAGGTATAAATCCAGGCAAATAAATGAATTAACAGGGTTTGGCTGGCTAATAAAATATTTTCAAATAATCGAAAACGTATCCCAATATCAACCGTTGACATCAAAGTACCGATACCAATTAAAAAAATAGTGGTGATAAGAAAAAAAGATGTTATTTTTTGTCTTAATAAAGATAATGCCGTGTAATAAATGATGGTTTTGATGGCGTACATATGTCTATTAATTTAAAATTTTATCCGCTGTTTGAATGGCATCCTTAGCCGATTTCATGCCTCTTAACCATGGCTGAAATTCCAATACTTCACCCTTCAAATTATTGAGTGCTTCAATGGCTACATCACGATCAGGATAATACCCATATTGCAAACAATACCATGGTTTACCATTTAACTGCATCCTAAAATAAATTGATTTATTGTTGATGTTATATTGTTGCGCTAATTCAAGTAATTTCACCTCATCGTAAGAAGCGGCAATTTGAATCATAAAACTGTCATCGGGTTGGTTATTAATCCAGTCATTGTGTTTTTTCCACGGATTTTTTTTATACGCTGCCAGCTGTAAAATTTCAGCCATTTTTTTACCAGATTCTTTTGGAATTTTAACAGGTTTCGTCACATTGGTAATTATTTGAGATGTTATTGGTTCTGTAATGACCTCTTTAGGCATTTGTTTTTGCTGATTGGTTTTGTAACCAAAAAGTGTCATAAAATGTTCCGTCATCAGATGAGTTTCTTCCGTTACACTTTGAATATAAGCAATTTGTTGCTCTGTTCTTTTGGTTTGAGCATTGATCATTGGCTCTTTAAAAAAGGCTTTTTTCTCACGTTGTAATTGCTGACTTAATTTAACTTTGTAATACAAGTTGGTTTGCTGATCAAAATTACTTTTTAATTGATCAAATTTTTGGACATTATCATAAACACGATGATACATTGCCTCTATCGTTGCCTTTTCTTGCTCAGAAGACATATTCCAACTTTGCATTATTTCTGCAGGGGACATCCCAATCAACTTCATTTGCAATTGGTAAAATGTTTGATCATCCTGACCTGATTTTTTTCTATATTCATCCGATAGTTTGATGGTGTCCGCGGTTAATGCCAGAATTTTTATTCGTATTTTATCCAAATCCTCCATGCCTGTTGTATTAATATAATTGGTCGGTATGGTTTGATTTAAACGATTATATTTAATGATTTCTGACGTTTTATTCGTCTTATTATCTATCGTTGGTTTTGTCTGACTGCAGCTCATTAAAAAACTGCTACAAAGTAATATTAACCAGCTTATTTTTTTATTATTTTTCATTATTTATTTGGTTGCTCTTCTTTTCCAACGTTTATAATCGGATGATTTAATTAATCGACTATACTCTGGATGCTTTTCTATGGTACTGAACGGCATTTTAACTTTAAAGCGTCTGACCAGTTGATTCATCATATTAATGGATTGTCGATAATTGTCGGTGATTAAATAAGCTCTTAATAATGACCAATAGGCATTCTTATAAGACCTATCTGCTAATATCGCACCCTTTGCATTAGCGATTGCTTGAAAATAGTTTTTTTGTGTATATAAAATGCTTGATATCAGGGTATAAATACCTGCATCACCACCAATTCTCAAATTAAAACTTTCTAAAATTCTCACCGTATCGTCATATTGTTGATTGTAAAAATAATAATCCAGTAAAACCATGGTTAAACTGACATCTTGCTTATGGTCTTTTGCCAAAGCATAAAGCGCTTTTTTATAAATTCCCTGATCTTTCGTTAAACTGGCAATGGCAACTTGTCGGGTTAGATATAACCTGCTATTTTGAATATATTCTGGTAATATTTTATAAGCCTCTAACCAATCTTTATATTTTTTATTTTGCTCCATTTCCGCCAAATCAACCAACTGATCGATGGTTTTTTTTGTTGGTTTTTTAGTACCAAATAATGTTGTCCAAATTGACTGATTACTAGGGTAAACCAAACTCGTCAATTGTCTTAAAGCAACGGAATAAAAATCTCCTTGTGAATAATCATACCAATCAACAATACTGACATCACCATAATCATTTTGTTGTAATACCAACTCAATATAACCCAAACTTTTATTTGCAAAATTAAGTCGAATCAACGCATGAATAGCTTTCTCTCTAATGAGAATTCTAATAAACTTAATATCATCACGATAACCCAAATGTTTAAACAGTGAAATATTATGTTCATTAAGGCTATTTTTTATTTTCTTGATGAATGCTTTCTGCTCTTCATCATCATCAAATTGAAAATCTTTAAAGGCTCGTTGAAACAGTCCATCACCATTAACTGATTTGATAAAATAATTATGGTTGCCTGATTTAATTTTATTAACCAGTCTTTTGGCAAACTGCTCATAGAGTTCAACACTTAATATTGGCTCAGGATTTTGTTGTTGATCAGCCAATATTGGAGACATGAAACTGATCAATATAAAAAATATCAATGATAAGATTAATTGCATTAGAGAATCGATTATTTATTAGTGTTAACTCAAGTCTAGGAAAAAATCATGAAAAAACAAAAAATTGATGTGTATTTTGGTAAAAGTAAAATTCATGGCAATGGTTTATTTGCCAAAAAACAATTTAAAAAAGATGAAATTATCGGAAAAATAGACTGTAAACCAACCGATAAGGATGGCCCCCATGTTTTATGGATGAATGAATTAACAGAGGGATATTTGGTGTTAAATGAGCTAAAATATATTAATCATAGCACCAAACCCAATGCCTGTTATTATGATGACTTCACCGTGGTTGCTTTAAAAACAATCAAAAAAAATGATGAAATCACCCATAATTACGGTTATGACACCGATGAAATATAGAGTATTTTCATGAATAATATTGATACTGAAAACCTTAAAAAACTAAATAATATTGAACTTGAGCGATTAGATTTTTATGGTCGAACATCATTCAATACCCGTCAAATATTAAAAACGGGCTTAACCAAAGCTTTTGTTATCGGTTCATTTATTGCCATTTTATTGTATATTTATTTTAAAATAATTGGCTTATCATTGGCTTTATTTTTATCCTTTATGGTTTTTTGTTTTCTATTTCGCATCAAACCTAATATGCATCTTGAATACATGATGACAAGTGATGATATTCGAGAATACATCCTTCATATTGAAGGAGACAATGGGTTTATTCAACAATTTGAAACCAAAATAACCGACTTCAATGAAGCAGAAAAAGTGGCATTAAATTATTCTAAAAACAAACAATTTGATGAAATCTATATTCCTGACTATTTTGAAATTATAAAAAAACTACGCTTAATTGAGAAATAACATGTCAATTCGACCCTACAAGAACATCCAACCCAATCTTGGAAAACGAGTATTTATTGATGACTCTGCCATTGTCATTGGTGATGTAAAGTTAGCTGATGATGTGTCTGTCTGGCCAACCGTGGTGATTCGTGGGGATGTTAACTTCATCACCATTGGTGAATCAACCAATATTCAAGATGGCAGCGTGCTACATGTTACCCACGGCAGCAAAAACTATAACCCTGAAGGCTTTTCATTAACCATTGGTAATAATGTAACCATTGGACATAAAGCAGTTTTACATGGTTGCAAAATAGGCAATAACTGTCTGATTGGCATGGGGGCTATCGTACTTGATGGCGCGACCATTGAAGACTTTGCCATGGTCGGAGCGGGTAGTTTAATTGCTCCTGGAAAACACGTTAAATCACATGAGCTATGGGTCGGCTCACCAGCCAGAAAAGCCAGAGACCTTAAAGCTGAAGAGATTGAGTTTTTACATTACTCGGCCGAGCATTATGTCAGGCTAAAAAATGATTATCTGTAATAAGGGACGATTCAAAATTAACCTTTTACATTGACTCGACCTTTTGTCCACAGGCTTCGTTACTCAAACAGTTGCATAGTTCGACTATGCGCCTGTTTTCGTGCCTTGCCTGTGAACAAGCTCTCTTTGCAAATTATATAAGGTTATTTTAGAATTACCCCTAATTCTAAAATTTATTGTCAATCATACACACATAAATAATTAACAATATTATATAATTAGATATTGCTTATATAGTAACTTTCTGTTACTATGATTCCGTTGATTACAACAAATCTTTAAACATTTAATTGAGGAGTTTTATTATGAAAAACTTAATAAAAACTGTTGCTATTATTGCTGCATTGACAGCATCTTCTGCTCAAGCTTGGTGGGGCGGACCTTTCAATAACAATGGTTACAACGGTTACAATAACGGATATAACAGCTTTACTGATGGTTTTATGGACGGTTTTATGGACGGTTCATTCAGCTTTAGTATGAACATGAACAGTCGTGTTCGTGGTAATGGTTATGGCAATGGATACGGCTATAACAATTACAACAGTGGTTATGCTCCTTATTATGGTTACCCTGTTGCTCCTGTTGCTCCAGAAGCACCTAAAGTTGAAGCCAAATAATCTATGATTATTATAACTCCAACAAGCAAAGGGATGATTTAAGAATCATCCCTTTTTTTATTTTCAATAATCTCTTTTTGCTTTAAGTATTTAGCCATCATTAGACCAACCACTAAAGAACCTGCAACCAACATCAAATTTCTTGGGTCTGAAAAAGAAACCCCCAATAATACAAAGGTAACAACACCAGGTATAATTCCCCAGAATGTTCCCAAGGCAAAATCACGCTGAGAAACATTACAAATGCCACACGCATACCCCACAAAATCAAAGGGTAAATAGGTTAAACGCATAATTAACACGGCGATAAATCCATTATCTTTTAAAGCACAATCTATTTTTTTTATATTTTCCTGATCTTTAGTCATTTTATTTTTAAGATCATTGCCAAAATATCGCCCCACAATAAATGCAAAATTTGCAGAAAAATTTTCACCAATAAGGGTATACAATATTCCAAGCCAAGGACCAAATAACAGGCCAGAAGCTGCAGTTAATATAGATGCTGGAAAAAACACCAACGGTCTAATGGCAAAAAACACAACATAAATAATGCCCGCCCAAACACCAAAATCACTCATAAATTGTTGGATACGCAGTGGATATTCCTGTAGAGGAATACCTAAGTTAAAAAAAGTTAAAACTGCAAAACACAAGATAACTAGCCATAATAAGAAAAATAGTTTTTTATATTTTGATCGATTCATTATGTGGATCTTAAACAAATTATTGATTTATTAGTAAATATTTTGCACACTTTGTATTTTATTTACCCAATAATTTTTGAAATCTATGCCGACAAATTATTCAGACAAATTCATACAATTCAGCCAGCAATCCTTATATAAAAACCTAGATACAGAAACACAATTGTTTTTAAAAACAATTGCCTTTCAGTATCAATTCAGCCATCAGGAACTTCGGCAATTACTTGAAATTTCGACTGATTTTATTATGTGGAGAGAAGCTCCCATACAATCAGTATGGCAACAAATTGAAAGCACGTTTGAAATTAAAGCTGAGTTGAGCCACCACGTCGACTTCAATGACAACTTATCCACTACTGTGGATAAAGCTGAGTTGAGCAGCTCGTCTGTTCAAACGAAACTCATCCCCTTGCGGGATAAAGCTGAGTTGAGCAGCTCGTCTGCTCGAACTAAACTTGTCCCTTTGAAGGATATAGATAAATCATCACGAAAAAAAGCACTCCATACTCTGCATAAAATACATGCTGACCTGCTTCATCAAGCAAATAATTACCCGACACAGGACTTCTTAAAAGCCGAACATCCCAGAAAAAAAGCACACAGTAACGAAGAACATCACAATATATTTGGTTTATGTCCTGTTTATTCTGATAAAACAGCCTGTTGCAATTTATACACCATCGATGTGGCACAAGGTTGTGGTTTTGGTTGCAGTTATTGCAGTATTCAATCATTTTATCAACCCGAACACGTTACAATTGATAAAAACTTGGCTGAAAAATTAAACAATATCCCCATTGACCCCACAAAACATTATCATATCGGCTCAGGTCAGGCGTCAGACTCTTTGTTGTGGGGCAATCGTCATGGGGTTTTAGATGCACAAATTGAGTTTGCCAGAAATCATTCCAATATTTTCCTAGAATTTAAAACCAAATCAAAAAATATTGGGTATTTTTTAAATAATGACATTCCAAAAAATGTTGTCGTTAGCTGGTCATTAAATCCCGATGTCATTATCCATAATGAGGAACATTTTACCGCTTCATTAAATGACAGACTACAATCTGCCCGTGCTTTGGCAGACAAAAATATTGCCATCGCATTTCATTTCCATCCTATTGTGCAATATCAAGGCTGGCAAAATGATTACCGAACAGTCATTGAAAAACTCATGTCACTATTTTCAGCCAATGAAATTTCATTTATTTCAATGGGCACATTAACTTTTACCAAGGCATCAATGAAAAAGATCAAACTCAACGGCATTGAAAGCAAAATCATGCAAATGCCGATGGAAGATGCTGCTGGAAAATTATCGTACCCCTATTCAATAAAGGTTGAATTATTTTCGACTATTTGGCAATTTTTCAAACCATGGAAAGATAAAGTCTTTTTCTATTTTTGCATGGAAGATCAACAATTGTGGAAAGATGTTTTTGGCAAAAGTTATCCCGATAACAAAACATTTGAGGATGCGCTGTATCAACAGGTAATGAAAATATAAAACTGAGTTAAGTAGCTCGTCTGCTCAAACGAAGTTTATGTCTTGTAGTATAACTTTGTAGTTATTTTTTCTTAACCACTTTTTTTAATGGGCTGATAACCACTTCATCAAATACACTGCCTGTCTGAGAGGTGATAATTTGCAACACCGTTTTGGCGATATCTCCCACATCAACAACATTTTCAGGCTGATCACCAGGTTCAAAATACAAATTATCAAAGAATGAAGTTTTAACCATTCCTGGGTGAATAGTGGAAATATAAACATTACTATGGGCACATTCTTGTCTTAACGATTGAGCAAATCCACGCAATCCAAATTTTGCAGCACAATAAAGCGACCCTTGTTGGCCACCTTGTAATGCAGATTCTGACCCCATAAAAATTAAATGGCTACGTTGCTGTCGCTTTAAAATGGGCAATAATAATCTGGATAAAATAAGATGGCTGGTTAAATTCATTTCAATGGCATTGACAATAGTTTTAACTGACTGTTGTTCGATAAAACCAAAAATAGGAACGCCTGCATTTAAAATAGCCACATCTATCATCAGATGATTTTTTAAAAGTGGTTTAAAAATTTGTTCAATTTGAGCTACTTTTGATAAGTCACAGACGATAGGAGTATAATGTTTATGATCAAAACAGTCTGGATGCCTGCAAACACCAATGACATGGAAGTTATTTTGTAATAATAAATCACAAATTGCTTTGCCTATGCCACTAGAACTTCCTGTTAATAAGACTGTTTTTTTCATAATGTATTGATATATTGTTCTAAATTACCCAATTGATCACTGACCAACTGTTTTATTTTTTTAGCCGTTAATGTTTGATGACTTGTTTGCTGATTATCCGAAATAATTTTAATCACACTGATATTTTCGAGCGAAGTATATTTAATACAAGCCGTCATGAAACCAGAAGCTTCCATTTCATACAAGCATTCATCATTAAATTGAGTTTCTGGCTCAGCAACAGTATTAATAGAAAGAGACAGCAATATTGAAGCTTGAGTAGATAAAGTCCAATGCCACCCACAATCACTATCGGTTACTTTATTACCGATGAATGCTTGACCAATGGATGCATCTCGATGTCCTGCAATTCCAAAATTAATCCATTGAGCTGGTTGATTATCCAATGCAAATAAAAAACCACACGCAGCAGCTGAATTTAATTTCCCACATCCGCTGATGATTAAACTTATTTGTTCTGACTTATAAATAGCGTAAGGTTTTGATTGAAATTTTGTTAGTTTAAAAAACTGTATAATGGGTTTTGCCTCATGGATAAAAGCAATGACAAAATTTATTTTCTGCATTATTTTGGTTGTTTGATTGATGACAATAAGGATTCATAATACTTAACTTCAGCAAATTTTCCACGTTTTTCAGCCCCTTTATTGTAAACCAGAACCTTTTTTTCAAGCATCGCAATAGTGGATATCAACTGTTGCTCATTCAACACATTTGAGCGAATCAATTTTTCCAATGCTTTGATACGAAACCGATCCATTCCCCACAGCTTTCTGGATAACTGATCCTCATGACCTCCATTTTTAATAATCAACGGTTCATCAACATAAACAACCTCCGCCTGACTACAATAACGTAACCAAAAATCGTAATCTTCACAAACGGGTAATAACTCATCAAATTGTCCAAATTCTTCAAAAACCTGCCGATGAATCAGTGATGCAGAAGGGGAAATACAACACAATGGCAAACATTGTTCAAAAATATAACCGCCAGACTTTTTATGTTTATTCATCTGATTCACTCGTTTTCCATGGCGAATCCATATTTCATCAGTATGACAAAAATACATATCGGGATGATCTTTTAATACCTTAAATTGTTTTTCCAGCTTATTTTGCAACCATTGATCATCAGAATCAAGCAAAGCAATCCACTCTCCATTGGCGATATTAATGCCTCTGTTTCTTGCAGAGCTAACGCCTGCATTTTCCTGGGAAATATAGGTAACTTGTGGAAATTTTTCATCAATTGATAATTGTGTCCCATCCGTTGAACCATCATCAATAACAATCACTTCAGCAATAGGAAATGTTTGTCGATAGACAGAATCAATCGCCTGTAAAACAACCTCTTTTCTATTGTAAGTTGGAATAATCACACTAACGGAAAGTTTTTTCATTAATTTCATACAAGGATACTTTTTTCACTTAATCTCAATAAAATTGACCTAGATCAAAAAGAATTTACAGTATTCGGTTAATATTATCACTTCATATAACAACAGGGGATGGAAAAATGTATATTTTACGTGGATTGTTAATCGCAAGTTTACTCCTAATAAATGGTGTGGTTTTTGCAGTTGAAGCAGGTGATTTGCTGATACGAGCAAGATTAATTAATATCAGTCCAGATGAAAGTAGCACAGTTGTGACGGTTAATAACGATGGAGGTTCTACATTAGCCAATTCAACAGTGAGTGTTGATGACGATATGACTTTGGACATCGACTTCACCTACATGTTAAAAGATAATTGGGGTGCAGAATTATTACTAGACCTAACTTCAGTACACAAAATCAGTGGCAATGGCGCATTAGGTTCAGCTGCACCAGGGACCATTGCAGAAGCTCGTGTTTTACCCCCAACTCTATTCATGCAATATCATTTTGCTCCTAATGCCAAATTTAGACCTTATGCTGGCTTAGGTTTGAACTACACTATGTTTTTTAACGAAAAAGCCAGTAGTTCTCTAGATGCTGCTTTAGTTTCATTGAGTGCAGGTACTTCGCAAGATGTTAGCTTGAAGAGTTCTTTTGGACTGGCGGCACAAATCGGTGCTGACATCGCTCTTAGTAACGATTGGTTTGTTAATTTTGATTTGAAATATATTAATATTGAAACAGAAGCACAAATTAACACAACTGCGGGTGTAGTCATCAGAACAGATGTTGACATCAACCCTTATGTTTTCGGTGTTGGAATCGGACGACCTTTCTAGTCACTATACATCTTATATCTTTAATAAAAAAACCTCGTCCTGACGAGGTTTTTTTATGGATATCAACATTAAGGGGGATGAACACTGAATAATCCCCTCTCTTGATTCCATCTTCACATTCAAATGACCTTCAATCATAAAAGCTCGAGATAGAACGACTATTCCTACATTTTTATTCAATCAGGTCATTTTGAATCTAAAATAAATAGAAAGCAAGAACAGAAAATTATTTGGACTTAATGACAGTCCCAACCGCTTTTGCAATAAACTTTCCTAAAAAATCAAGAAAATCAGTCCCGATACCAGGATGGAATCGATTGCCATCATCACTGCCAATGACTAAATAACCATTAACAGAATGAGTTTTTAACGGAATAATTGCCAAAGATTTAATCATTTCATTTGATTCTGTAAAGACTTGTTTGATTTGTAATTTATTCAACCTTCCGCAAAAAACAGCTCCATCTGCTATTCTGTTTTTTACAATTTGATACTCAGCAGATTTTTCAGTAATGAAAAAAGAATTCTCTGATAAATTTTCTGAACTAACAATTTTCATATTAGACTGTAAAATATTAAAATCTTTCTCTAATTTTTTTGAAATAACATCAAACATTTTTTCTAAAGATTCACAATCCATGATGTCCAAACAAAATTGTTGAATATTTTGATTGATTGAATCATTGTCATGAGCAACATCAACAAATTTATTGAGTTTACTTTCCAATTCTTTTGTTTTCTTTTGTAATGCATTGACTTGAAGTGTTTGAAAACTAACCACATCTGCTTTTTCTTGCTTAAAGACCAAACAAGACAATAAATCTTCATGATCGTCAAAAAAATGAGGGTTATCTTGTAAATATTGAACAACCAGTGATTCATCATCATTGGCTTGAATAAGGGAAGTTAAATTTGAATTCATAATAATCTCTGATTTATTGTTATGCTTTCAATTAAGTATAGGATAATTCACTGCGTCTATTTTAAATATTTGCAATGATCGTTTCCTAATCAATAATTTGATAACAAGGATGATAAACACTACCTGGTAGCTTCATCCGATGCTGCTCAACAAATGAAGCCAACAGTTTATCCAGTGGTTTTAAAATTTCTGGATTACCTTTAATTTCATACGGCCCTTTTTTCTCAATCAAACGAACACCTTCATCTTTCACATTACCCGAAACAATGCCCGAAAAAGCACGCCTTAAATTGGCAGCCAAATGATGTTTAGGTTGGTCATGATGCAATTCAAGTTTTGCCATATTTTCATGGGTTGGATTGAATGGTCTTTGAAAATCATCATTAATTTTTAATAGCCAGTTAAAATAAAAGGCATCACTGGTGGATTTTCTAAATTGATAAACATCATCAATACCTCGTTTAACTTCTCTCGCAACTTGTTCTGGGTCATCAATAATGATCTTATATTTCTGTTGTGCTTCAAAACCCAATGTTGCTTCAATAAAGTGATGAATTTCTTTAAAGTAATGTTCACAACATTTAGGCCCAGTAAAAATTAAGGGAAAAGGGATTTCTGAATTATCGGGATGCAATAAAATACCCAATAAATATAAAATTTCTTCTGCGGTTCCAGCACCACCAGGAAAAACAACGATACAATTTGCTAAACGCACAAAAGCTTCCAGACGTTTTTCAATATCAGGAAAAATAACCAAATTATTCACGATGGGGTTGGGCGATTCTGCGGCAATAATACCTGGTTCTGTTAAGCCGATATAATTACCATCATTGATACGCTGCTTGGCATGACCAATAGTGGCACCTTTCATTGGCCCTTTCATCGCACCAGGACCACAACCAGTACAAACATGTATGCCTCTTAACCCCATTTCATAACCCACTTCTTTGGTATAGAGATACTCTACTCTTGAAATTGAATGCCCTCCCCAACAAACGACCAAATTTGGATTAATATTGGCTTTTAAGATTTTTGCATTTCTCAATATTTGAAAAATGGCATTGGTAATTCCACCTGATGAACACAAATCAAATTTTGAATTATTATCAATTTCATTTTTGACATAAACAATATCCCGTAAAACAGAAAATAAATGTTCTTTAATACCAACAATCAATTCACCATCAACAAACGCATTTGAAGGTGCATTTTTCAATTCAAGTTTAATACCCCGTTCTTGCTGTATGATGGCAATACTATAATCCTTAAATTCTTCTAATAAAACTCGACCATCATCAATTTCACTGCCACAATTTAACACCGCCAAAGAACAGCCATGTAGCAAATCATGAAGCCCTCCTTGACTCATGTCGCACAATTGAGCAACCTCATGTTGTGACAAAACATCAAGACTGGTAATGGGGGTAACTCTGGCATTGTATTTATTCATAATTTTTTATATTTAATTGCATCTGGGTGCTTAATATTCATTCGTGATTTGTTATTTCGGTGATATATCCAGCCTTTGGCTTGAATTATTTGCCCTTTCAAGGTTAATAATTCTTGTTGATCAAAATAATGAAAATATTTATTTTTTATTTTAATGATAAAATTATTGTTTAAAGTGATCCAAATTGCTCGATTATTTTTAATAACTTTTTTCACCTTTCCCTCAACAAGATAAAAACCTTTCAATGATTTTTTTAAATCACTGGTTTTAAATACCTGAAAACGTTTGGTACGCCAAAGATTTAAATTTGCTGATTTTGCTTGTTTTTCAAGGTGTCTATAACACGAGTTAAATCTTAAATTAGGCGGTATAGAAATTTGAATCGCCAAGCCTTGCTTCAATAGATCAGCTGAAACATTGATCGAATGATTAACAAAAACATGAGCCAATAAGCGATGATACCTATCTTTTTTTTCCTGACCATAAATTAATTGGACACGGTTATTATATTTTTTGAGCAGATTGACCAGTGCTTTTCTGGCCTTTTGTGAATAAGGGTCTGAGCGACCACCTTTATGGTTGATTTCTGGTGTATTGATACCAATGAAGCGAATAGATTGATTCTTATCAGTCCGAATGGTATCCCCATCAATGACTGTTTTAATTTTGACTTCTTCATCAAAATATCTAGCGGTACAACTGGCATAACATACATTAAAAATATTAAGCCACAAAAAGCAAAAGGCGCTATAAAATAGCGCCTTTTTGATTTTTTTAATGCAACCAGCTGGTTTATGCTGTTTTTGCACCATATTTTTTCCTGAACTTGTCAACTCGACCCGCGGTATCAAGTAATTTTTGCTTTCCAGTATAAAATGGATGACATTGAGAACAAACTTCAATGGTTAAATCATGCCCTACCGTTGATTTTGTTGTAAAGTTGCTACCACAACTACATGCAACATTGACAACATCGTATTGTGGATGGATATCAGCCTTCATAATGAACCTCTTGTAGTGATACAATAGACCTTATTTTATCCATTGCATTGCAGAAACTTGTATTGTTTTAAAAGAACGGCTGATGATATGTTTTTTTGAAGGATTAATCAAGTATTTTAAGTTAAACCGTAGCGATAGTATTCAATGTACTCGTTTCGATTGTTAAAGCCTAAAGCGCCACTTTATAAAATGTTATTTATTCAGCATACCTGTTCAGTCCCGTGCGATTAGATTATAACTAATTTAGACTAGAATTTCCTACGTATTTTTCTGATGCAGATATATGAATTCAGCATTTTTGTGGCAGATGTATTTTTTGCGCTTTTTACAAGCAAAGATGATAAATGTTTTTCTCCATGACCAAAATTATAACCTTTGATCTTTAACAAAGGGTCAGATATTTGTATTAGTCATCAAAATATCTAAAAAAACTACACAACTAACATTTCAACCAAAATATGCCTACGAATAATTTTTTTAAACTAAATCACTACAAATTTTACACCATGTTTTATGGTCATTTGTTTATATGATTTGGCGCACTAATTTGGCCAAAGTTTTAACGTGGCAATAATAATACCACCAACAGACACGGTAACCCCAAAAGACCAAAACATAAAACGGTCAATTCGGCGAATCATCGCATCAAAATGCCTGTCGAATTGTTCAAAACGCTTATCCACTTGTTCAAAATGTTTATCTACTTGCTCAAAACGTTTATCAACTTGTTCAAAGTTTTTATTGACTTGTT
>Ga0233445_1001436_pt1 | contig 18095 bp, 12 predicted proteins | sample SI_124_October20_5_FD_182779 | JGI IMG/M metagenome (GOLD analysis project Ga0233445, IMG submission 182779) | Seawater microbial communities from Saanich Inlet, British Columbia, Canada - SI_124_October2016_100_MG | ecosystem: Environmental > Aquatic > Marine > Inlet | place: Canada: British...
TACTTATGCCTGAGGCTCCGTTGTTACCACTTGATCCAGTTGAACCAGATGAACCTGAGGTTCTACTTAAACCTGAAGCTCCGTTGTTACCACTTGACCCTGTTGAACCAGATGAACCTGAAGTTCTGCTTAAACCTGAAGCACCATTGTTTCCTGAAGAACCATTTGTTCCTGAAGATCCTGAAGTTGCGCTTAATTTACTTGCTCCTGCTACACCGTTATTTCCTGATGAACCCGATGAACCGCTTGAACCTGATGTTCTACTTATACTTGAAGCACCATTAGTAGTTGCAGCACCTGATGAACCATTTGTTCCAGATGAACCTGAAGTATTACTTAATCTACTAGCTCCTGCTACACCTGCAACTCCTGTTGAACCGGATGAACCAGATGAACCTGAAGTTCTACTTATGCCTGAGGCTCCGTTGTTACCACTTGATCCAGTTGAACCAGATGAACCTGAGGTTCTACTTAAACCTGAAGCTCCGTTGTTACCACTTGACCCTGTTGAACCAGATGAACCTGAAGTTCTGCTTAAACCTGAAGCACCATTGTTTCCTGAAGAACCATTTGTTCCTGAAGATCCTGAAGTTGCACTTTGACCTGAGGTTCCTGCAGTACCTGTTGAGTTACTTGCACCTGATGTACCTGCTGTACCTGTAGAAGCACTTGCACCTGAGGTTCCTGCTGTTCCTGAAGTTGCACTTTCTCCACTTTCTCCAGCTCCACCATCTATACCTGACGATCCTGAAGTACCACTTGAACCTGCTGTACCTGAAGTGGCACTTGCTCCTGAAGTTCCTGCAGTACCTGTTGAGTTACTTGCACCTGATGTACCTGCTGTACCTGTAGTTGCACTTGCTCCTGATGTACCGGCTGTACCTGATGAGGCACTTTCGCCTGATATACCTGCTGTACCTGTAGAAGCACTTGCACCTGAAGTACCTGCTGTTCCTGATGAGTTACTTCTTCCTGAAGTACCTGCTGTACCATTTGAACCTGATTTTCCTGATTGTCCTGAAGTACCAGCTGTACCGCTTGTAGCACTTGCACCTGATGTACCGGCTGTTCCATTTGTGGCACTTGCTCCTGAAGTACCTGCTGTACCTGAAGAGTTACTAGCACCCGAAGTACCTGCAGTACCCGACGTGGCACTTGCTCCTGAAGTTCCGTTTGAACCTGATTTTTTGCTGGATCCTGAAGTTCCTGCTGTACCTGAAGTTGCACTTTGACCTGAAGTTCCTTTTGTTCCATTTGAAGCACTTGCTCCTGAGGTACCTGCTGTACCTGATGAAGCACTTGCACCTGAAGTACCTGCTGTTCCTGAAGTAGCACTTGCACCTGAAGTTCCGTTTGAACCTGATTTTTTGCTTTCTCCTGAAGTACCTGCTGTACCTGAAGTTGCACTTACACCTGAAGTTCCTTTTGTTCCATTTGAAGCACTTGCTCCTGAGGTACCTGCTGTACCTGATGAAGCACTTGCACCTGAAGTACCTGCTGTTCCGCTTGTAGCACTTGCTCCTGCAGTTCCATTTGTGGCACTTGCACCCGAAGTACCAGCTGTTCCTGAAGATTTACTTACACCTGATGTACCGGCTGTACCGCTTGTAGCACTTGCACCTGAAGTACCTGCTGTACCATTTGAACCTGATTTTCCTGATTGTCCTGAAGTACCTGAAGTACCTGTGGTTGCACTTTCACCTGAAGTTCCTGCAGTTCCGTTTGTGGCACTTGCACCTGAAGTACCCGCTGTTCCTGAAGATTTACTTGCACCTGAAGTTCCTGCAGTACCAGATGTGGCACTTGCTCCTGATGTACCATTTGAACCTGATTGTCCTGATGTTCCTGCAGTTCCACTTGTTGCACTTGCTCCTGAAGTTCCGTTTGAACCTGATTTTTTACTAGATCCTGAAGTACCGGCCGTACCTGAAGTTGCGCTTTCACCTGAAGTACCTGCTGTTCCGTTTGAACCTGATTTTCCTGATTGTCCTGAAGTACCTGCTGTACCTGTAGTTGCACTTGCACCTGATGTGCCTGCTGTACCATTTGAAGCACTTGCTCCTGATGTGCCTGCTGTACCTGAAGATTTACTTGCACCTGATGTACCCGCAGTTCCACTTGTTGCACTTGCTCCTGAAGTTCCGTTTGAACCTGATTTTTTACTGGATCCTGATGTTCCTGCTGTACCTGAAGTGGCACTTTCACCTGAGGTACCTGCTGTTCCGTTTGAACCTGATTTTCCTGATTGTCCTGAAGTACCTGCTGTACCTGTAGTTGCACTTGCTCCAGAAGTTCCTGCAGTACCGTTTGAACCTGATTTTCCTGATTCTCCTGAAGTACCAGCTGTTCCTGAAGTGGCACTTGCACCTGATGTACCTGCTGTTCCATTTGAAGCACTTGCTCCTGATGTACCCGCTGTACCTGTAGTTGCACTTTCACCTGAGGTACCTGCTGTTCCATTTGAAGCACTTGCTCCTGAAGTTCCAGCTGTACCTGATGAAGCACTTGCACCTGATGTACCTGCTGTACCTGAGGTTGCACTTACTCCTGAAGTTCCATCTTCACCTGAGGTTCCTGCAGTACCTGAAGTAGCACTTATTCCGCTTTCTCCTGCTTCACCCGAGGTTCCTGCTGTACCGCTTGTTGCACTTGCACCTGATGTACCGGCTGTTCCATTTGAAGCACTTGCACCTGATGTACCTGCTGTTCCATTTGAAGCACTTGCTCCTGAGGTACCGGCAGTACCTGAAGTTGCACTTGCTCCTGAAGTTCCATTTGAACCTGATTTTCCTGATTCTCCTGAAGTACCTGCTGTACCTGTGGTTGCGCTTTCACCTGATGTACCTGCTGTACCGTTTGAACCTGATTTTCCTGAAGTTCCTGATGTTCCTGCAGTACCAGATGTGGCACTTGCACCTGAGGTTCCGTTTGAACCTGATTTTTTACTGGATCCTGAAGTACCTGCTGTACCCGATGTAGCACTTGCACCTGAGGTTCCGTTTGAACCTGATTTTCCTGAAGTTCCTGATGTTCCATTTGTAGCACTTGCTCCTGAAGTTCCTGCAGTACCTGAAGATTTACTTGCACCCGAAGTACCTGCAGTACCTGAAGTTGCACTTGCACCTGAAGTTCCGTTTGAACCTGATTTTTTACTGGATCCTGATGTTCCTGCTGTACCTGAAGTGGCACTTTCACCTGAGGTACCTGCTGTACCATTTGAAGCACTTGCTCCTGATGTACCCGCAGTTCCTGAAGATTTACTTGCACCTGATGTACCTGCTGTACCCGATGTTGCACTTACACCTGAAGTACCATCTTCACCTGATGTACCTGCTGTTCCTGAAGTAGCACTTATTCCACTTTCTCCAGCTTCCCCAGAAGTACCTGCAGTTCCATTTGTAGCACTTGCTCCTGAAGTTCCTGCAGTACCTGAAGATTTACTTGCTCCTGAAGTTCCTGCAGTACCTGATGAATTACTTGCTCCTGAAGTACCAGCTGTTCCTGAAGTAGCACTTTCACCTGAAGTTCCATTCGAACCTGATTTTCCTGAAGTACCTGAAGTACCTGTGGTTGCACTTTCACCTGAAGTTCCTTTTGTTCCATTTGAAGCACTTGCTCCTGAGGTACCTGCTGTACCTGATGAAGCACTTGCTCCTGAGGTACCTGCTGTTCCACTTGATGCACTTGCACCTGAAGTTCCATTTGAACCTGATTTTCCTGAGGTACCTGCCGTACCTGAAGTTGCACTTGCACCTGAGGTTCCGTTTGAACCTGATTTTGAACTAGATCCGGAAGTTCCTGCTGTACCTGAAGTTGCACTTTGACCTGAAGTTCCTTTTGTTCCATTTGTTGCACTTGCACCTGAAGTTCCTGCAGTACCTGTTGAAGCACTTGCTCCTGATGTACCTGCTGTACCGCTTGTAGCACTTGATCCTGAAGTTCCATTTGAACCTGATTGTCCTGATGTTCCTGCAGTTCCACTTGTTGCACTTGCTCCTGAAGTTCCATTTGAACCTGATTTTGAACTAGATCCCGATGTTCCTGCAGTACCTGAAGTAGCACTTACTCCTGATGTACCTGCAGTTCCATTTGAACCTGATTTTCCTGATTGTCCTGAAGTACCTGCAGTACCTGTGGTTGCACTTGCACCTGATGTGCCTGCTGTACCATTTGAAGCACTTGCTCCTGATGTGCCTGCTGTACCTGAAGATTTACTTGCACCTGATGTACCCGCAGTTCCATTTGTTCCACTTTCACCTGAAGTTCCTGCAGTACCTGATGAATTGCTTGCTCCTGAAGTTCCTGCAGTACCACTTGTAGCACTTGCTCCTGAAGTTCCATTTGTTCCACTTGCTCCTGATGTGCCTGCTGTACCTGAAGTTGCACTTACACCTGAAGTTCCATCTTCACCAGAAGTACCAGCTGTACCTGAAGTAGCGCTTATTCCGCTTTCTCCGGCTTCACCTGACGTACCTGCTGTTCCTGAAGTTGCACTTTGACCTGAAGTTCCTTTTGTTCCATTTGAAGCACTTTCACCAGAAGTACCTGCAGTACCTGTTGAAGCACTTGCTCCTGAGGTACCAGCTGTTCCTGATGTAGCACTTGCTCCTGATGTACCATTTGTTCCGCTTTCACCTGAAGTTCCTGCAGTACCTGTTGAAGCACTTGCTCCTGAGGTACCAGCTGTTCCTGATGTAGCACTTTCACCTGAAGTACCTGCAGTTCCGTTTGTGGCACTTGCACCTGAGGTTCCTGCTGTTCCTGAAGATTTACTTGCACCTGATGTACCGGCTGTACCTGAAGTGGCACTTGCTCCTGATGTACCATTTGTTGAACTTGCACCAGAAGTACCTGCTGTCCCTGTTGAAGCACTTGCACCTGATGTGCCTGATGTTCCACTTGTTGCGCTTTCGCCTGAAGTACCTGCTGTACCGTTTGAACCTGATTTTCCTGATTTTCCTGAAGTACCTGCAGTACCTGTGGTTGCACTTTCACCTGAAGTTCCTGCAGTTCCTGAAGTAGCACTTGCTCCTGAAGTTCCAGCTGTTCCATTTGAGGCACTTGCACCCGAAGTACCAGCTGTACCCGTAGTTGCGCTTTCACCTGAAGTACCTGCTGTACCATTTGAAGCACTTGCTCCTGAAGTTCCTGCAGTACCTGAAGTTGCACTTACTCCTGAAGTTCCATCTTCACCTGAAGTTCCTGCTGTTCCTGATGTAGCGCTTATTCCACTTTCTCCAGCTTCCCCAGAAGTACCTGCTGTGCCACTTGTAGCACTTTCACCAGAAGTACCTGCTGTACCTGTTGAAGCACTTGCACCTGAGGTTCCTGCTGTTCCTGAAGATTTACTTGCTCCTGAAGTTCCTGCAGTGCCTGATGTGGCACTTGCTCCTGATGTTCCATTTGTTCCGCTTTCACCTGAAGTTCCTGCAGTACCTGATGAATTGCTTGCTCCTGAAGTACCAGCTGTTCCTGAAGTAGTACTTTCACCTGAAGTTCCAGCTGTTCCATTTGAGGCACTTGCACCCGAAGTACCAGCTGTACCACTTGTTGCACTTTCACCTGAAGTACCTGCTGTACCACTTGTTGCGCTTTCACCTGATGTTCCATTTGTTGAACTTGCACCAGAAGTACCTGCAGTACCGGATGTGGCACTTGCTCCTGAGGTTCCTGCTGTACCACTTGTTGCACTTTCACCTGATGTGCCTGCTGTTCCATTTGAGTTACTTGCTCCTGAAGTTCCTGCTGTACCTGATGTGGCACTTTCTCCTGATGTGCCTGCTGTACCTGAAGTTGCACTTACACCTGAAGTTCCATCTTCACCCGAGGTTCCTGCTGTACCTGAAGTTGCACTTATTCCGCTTTCCCCTGCTTCACCTGAAGTACCGGCTGTTCCTGAAGTAGCACTTTCACCTGATGTACCAGCTGTTCCTGTTGAGGCACTTGCTCCTGAAGTACCAGCTGTTCCTGATGATTTACTAGCACCTGAAGTTCCTGCTGTACCTGAAGTGGCACTTACACCTGATGTTCCATTTGTTCCACTTTCTCCTGAAGTTCCTGCAGTACCTGAAGTTGCGCTTTCGCCTGAAGTTCCTGCTGTACCTGTTGAGGCACTTGCTCCTGAAGTACCTGAAGTTCCATTTGAGGCACTTGCTCCTGATGTACCAGCTGTTCCTGATGAGTTACTTGCACCCGAGGTACCAGCAGTACCTGATGTAGCACTTACGCCTGAAGTTCCATTTGTTCCGCTTTCACCTGAAGTACCTGCCGTACCTGTTGAAGCACTTGCTCCTGAAGTTCCTGCAGTACCTGTTGTGGTGCTTTCGCCTGAAGTACCTGCTGTACCTGTTGAAGCACTTGCACCTGAGGTTCCTGCTGTTCCTGAAGATTTACTTGCTCCTGAAGTACCTGCCGTTCCTGAAGTAGCACTTACTCCTGAAGTACCATCTTCACCTGAAGTTCCTGCAGTACCTGAAGTAGCACTTATTCCACTTTCACCTGCTTCACCTGAAGTGCCGGCTGTTCCTGAAGTAGCGCTTTCACCTGAAGTACCAGCTGTACCTGTTGAGGCACTTGCTCCTGAAGTACCTGCTGTACCCGTAGTTGCACTTTCTCCTGATGTACCTGCAGTACCTGTAGTAGCACTTGCACCTGAGGTACCTGCTGTTCCATTTGAAGCACTTGCTCCTGAAGTACCGGCTGTTCCACTTGTTGCACTTTCACCTGATGTACCGGCTGTTCCACTTTCACCGGACGTACCGGCTGTTCCACTTGTTGCGCTTTCGCCTGAAGTACCTGCAGTTCCTGAAGTGACACTTGCTCCAGAAGTACCTGCAGTACCTGTTGAAGCACTTGCTCCCGAAGTACCGGCTGTTCCACTTGTTGCACTTTCACCTGAAGTTCCATTTGTTCCGCTTTCTCCTGAAGTACCTGCTGTTCCTGAAGTGGCACTTGCTCCAGAAGTTCCATTTGTTCCATTTGAAGCACTTGCTCCTGAAGTACCGGCTGTTCCTGAAGTAGCACTTGCCCCTGAAGTACCGTTTGTTCCGCTTTCACCTGACGTACCTGCTGTTCCTGAAGTAGCGCTTTCGCCTGAAGTACCTGCAGTTCCGTTTGTGGCACTTGCTCCAGATGTACCTGCTGTACCTGTCGAGTTACTTGCTCCAGATGTACCTGCAGTTCCATTTGTGGCACTTGCTCCTGATGTACCTGCTGTACCTGAGGTTGCACTTACTCCTGAAGTACCATCTTCACCCGAGGTTCCTGCTGTACCTGATGTTGCACTTATTCCACTTTCACCGGCTTCACCTGAAGTACCTGCTGTACCTGAAGTTGCACTTTCACCTGAAGTACCTGCTGTACCTGTTGAGTTACTTGCACCCGAGGTTCCTGCTGTACCTGTTGAAGTACTTTCACCTGAAGTACCTGCTGTACCTGTAGTGGAACTTTGACCAGAAGTACCTGCAGTACCATTTGAGGCACTTGCTCCTGATGTACCTGCAGTACCTGAAGTTGCACTTTCACCTGAAGTGCCTGTAGTTCCACTTGCACCTGAGGTTCCTGCTGTTCCTGTAGTTCCACTTGCACCTGAAGTTCCTGCAGTACCTGATGAGTTACTTGCACCTGAGGTTCCTGCTGTACCTGATGAAGCACTTTCACCTGAAGTACCAGCTGTACCTGAAGTTGCACTTTCACCTGAAGTACCGTTTGTTCCACTTTCACCTGAGGTTCCTGCTGTACCTGATGAAGCACTTTCACCTGAAGTACCTGCTGTTCCGTTTGTAGCACTTTCACCTGAAGTTCCTGCAGTACCTGATGAGGCACTTGCTCCTGATGTACCTGCTGTACCTGCTGTACCTGCTGTTCCTGAAGTAGCACTTTCACCTGATGTGCCTGCGGTTCCATTTGAAGAACTGGCTCCTGAAGTTCCAGCTGTTCCTGATGAAGCACTTTCACCAGAGGTACCAGCTGTACCTGAAGTGGCACTTACACCTGATGTGCCTGCGGTTCCATTTGAAGAACTGGCTCCTGAAGTTCCAGCTGTTCCTGATGAAGCACTTTCACCTGAAGTACCTGCTGTACCTGATGAAGCACTTGCTCCTGATGTACCATTTGTTCCGCTTTCACCTGAAGTTCCTGCAGTACCTGTTGAAGCACTTGCTCCCGAAGTACCTGCAGTTCCACTTGTGGAACTTGCTCCTGATGTACCTGCTGTTCCTGTTGAGTTACTAGCACCTGAAGTACCTGCTGTACCTGAAGTGGCACTTTCTCCAGAAGTTCCGTTTGTTCCGCTTTCACCTGAAGTTCCTGCTGTTCCTGAAGTAGCACTTACTCCTGATGTTCCCTTTGTTCCGCTTTCACCCGAAGTACCTGCTGTACCTGTTGTAGCACTTACTCCTGAAGTACCTGAAGTTCCATTTGTTGAACTTGCACCCGAAGTACCTGCTGTGCCTGATGAAGCACTTGCACCCGAAGTACCTGCTGTTCCTGTTGTAGAGCTTTCACCTGAAGTACCTGCAGTTCCGTTTGTGGCACTTGCACCTGAAGTTCCTGCTGTACCTGATGAGTTACTTGCACCCGAGGTACCAGCTGTTCCACTTGTTGCGCTTTCGCCTGAAGTTCCATTTGTTCCGCTTTCACCCGAAGTACCTGCTGTACCTGAAGTGGCACTTACACCTGAAGTACCGGCAGTTCCTGAAGTTGCGCTTTCTCCTGAAGTACCTGAAGTAGCGCTTTCACCTGAGGTTCCTGCTGTACCTGATGAAGCACTTTCACCTGAAGTACCAGCTGTACCTGAAGTGGCACTTACACCTGAAGTACCTGATGTTCCACTTTCACCTGAAGTACCTGAAGTACCTGTAGTGGAACTTTGACCAGAAGTACCTGCAGTTCCGTTTGTGGCACTTGCACCTGAAGTTCCTGCAGTACCATTTGAGGCACTTGCTCCTGATGTACCTGCTGTTCCTGAAGTAGCGCTTTCACCTGAAGTTCCTGCTGTACCTGAAGTGGCACTTGCTCCTGATGTACCATTTGTTCCGCTTTCACCTGAAGTACCAGCTGTACCTGATGAGTTACTTGCACCAGAGGTACCAGCTGTACCTGATGAGTTACTAGCACCTGAAGTTCCTGCTGTACCTGAAGTGGCACTTGCTCCTGATGTACCATTTGTTCCGCTTTCACCTGAAGTACCAGCTGTACCTGATGTTCCACTTGTTCCGCTTCCACCTGCTCCTCCTCCATCCCCTGAAGTACCGGCTGTTCCTGATGTTCCTGAAAGTCCACTAGTACCACTAGATATTTCAATATATCCTATTTTACCTGAACCTGTTGCATATGTTAGTAAAAATGGAAAATCCTGAATAGGGGCTGATTCTATTTTAAATTCATCTCCTGTTCCGCTTACATCAAATGTACTACTACCAGTTACTGCAAATCCTCCGGGAACTCCCCCAACTGATCCTGTTATTTGTGCTGAACCTGAGAATGGAAAACCACCCCCACCTCCTCCAGGTGAACCATCTGCTAAAGTAGGACCTACATATTGGTAAGCTGACATAACAACAGTATCTCCAGTAGTTGGGGATACTGAACTATCTACGAATTGTATAACACCTGTTTTATAATCAAATTGATAATAAGCTGCATCTTGTTCTGTACCATTTACTCTAACAGTAACATTATAACCAACTGTACCATCACCTGCGGGTACATTATCTTCAGTATTTTTAAATGTTAAATCTGCATCAGAATATTTTGGTGATATAAAACTTGTTTGTTGGCCTTCTTGTATAATTTGTGGTGTAACAGCTATTGTAGGATCATGTGCTGATTTTGATATAAAGAAAAATACTTCAGTTTTACTACCATTAACAACTGAGGATGGTGTTAATTGATGTTGGTAATGATATTTTACAATATCAACACTTGCAGATTGTAATGTTAATTGATTTTGAGCACTACCAGAATATGGTATACTTCCTGATGCTGATGGGACATAATCTTCTCTAATATAAATATCACCAGCATTAATATCGAGAGTCCTTGTGAATGCCTCTTGAGCATCAGTACTCTGCTCCATTGTATATCTCTTACTTTGGAGTAACCTATTCGACTTTTTTGTTTTATCTAATGCCATTCTATATCTTTATTCTTTTACGTAATCGTTATGTCTATATCATCAATAGGAGTTGGATCACCTTTATACCTTATTATAACTATAAAATCTTGTGTAAATTGATCTAAAGTCATACCATTTCCATTTAAAAGAGGAAATTCATAACTTGTACTAGCTCCACTTCCTCTTACTGTACCTGTTTTGCAAGCATATAAATCAATAGGGTCACTAAATGGGTTAGTAGAATTATTATTAGTTATGCCTATTTGTAAAGCATCCCCAACGGTTGTTGCTGGATCAAAAATTCTTGGGTTAGAATATGCTTGAGCTCCTGAGCCCGAAAATAAAAATGCAACTGAAATCCCATTAGCTGTACTATCCCACGTATTTAAAGCTGCACCAAAACTAGCTGTTACATCACTTGCTCCTGTTGTTAAATCTCTTTGAAATGCTCTTGAATAATATTGATAAGTATTTGCACCAGCATTTGCAGGCGTCCAATAACCATATGTTCCTCCAGGGGTTACTAAATATCCCGGTTTTACTTGTAATTCTAAGTCATCTTGAACATACTCTGCATACACACCCGTTGCAAATTTTGTCCCACTAGCATATGATCCTGTTAGTAAATCATCATCAATTATTATTCTATAATCTTCCCCTGAAAATTGTTCTGTGAATACTGTATTACTTGAAGCTCCTGTTAATGTACCCCCATCATATCCTTGAGCTCTACCGTAGTAACCCATAGAACCTGATAGTACATTTTGTCCATATGTACCTGGGTCAAAATAAGCATAAGTATTAGTAAATACAGTATTTAACGACCCACCAAATTCTCTTCCTTTTGTTGTTGTAATAAAGGTTGTTGTGCCTAGCCCAGTTTGGTTGATGTTATCAGCCCCTCCTGACCCTGCATTAAATGCTAAACTTGCCGATAGATAAACAACATCTCCTTGACTTGGTACAGTTCCTACAGTTCTAACAACACCCCCACTAGAATATATAAAATTAGAAGTTTGAACAGTACCCCCATTTGTACTTCCATTTCTAGTTCCACCTGTTGGGTTAGAGGGGGTTACTAAAGAATCTGTTTCTGTGATTGAAGCAAATGTAGGTTGTGCTGAAAATAAAGGATTGAAATATCCTGTAAGATGAGATCCTTCTTTAAAATTTGATGTTAATAATAAAGGAGCTCCTGAAAGTGATCTTGAGGTTGCTGATAAAGATGAACTTTGTCTAGTATTAAAACCTACTGTTTGAGAAAAATCACTAGTTTGTACATCCGACCAAAATATTTCAGTATCTTGATCATAAAAAGTAGTATAATTAGAAGAACCTGATTGTACTCCTATTGATGAAGATAATCTATACCAACCTGTAGCTTCTTTTGTTGTGAAGGAAATACCCCCATTATATAAATTATTTTGAAAAATCGTAGCAAATTTACCATCTTGATATTTTATATCTAATCCTCCTACTGTAGGTATTGCCCCAATAGTTTGACCTGATGTTGTATTAAAAGGTGGTGGGGTTTTTACTAAAGTATATTGTTGTTCATCTACTACTGTTTGGGTTTTTGCAGAGTTATCAGCAAAAATTCTTCTTAAAGAACCTGATGTTGTGAATGAAGAACTTACTAATCCTAAATTGAATAATTGGAAAGAAGGATCATAAGATGATGAGGGGCATGTGGTCGAACCAGCTGCAACTGATGTATATTTTATATTATAGCTTGAATTATTATAAATTGGAGTAATTCCTTGAAATACACTTTGTCCTGCTATAGCCCATCCTTTTCCTTGCAAATATAATAAAATAGGGTCGGTTGTAGAATTGGGTACATAACCCGTAACTCCACCTGTTCCTGTTGAAGCAATTGTTTCAGAAGTACCAGAATAATAACGAGCATTAGGTGAAGTATCTGGTGATGATGCACTTAATTGTGTTGCTATAAATCTTAAAATTTCAGCTGTGTCTGTGTTTTGATCATAATTATTAAATACCGATCCTTCTAAATCTGTCTGCCATGCTTTTGATGTTGGGTAACCTACATTATCCGTATAATGCCATATAGATTGGCTAAACATCATTCCATATTTTGCTACGCTACCCCCTGTACCATCATTATTTGGGTTTTGTGTAACGCCTATAGTAGTATAATCAGACTCTTGATAAGTACTAGCTGTTACTTGTAATGAAGAAGTTGCATAATATATATCTGAAGCTCCTAATAATTGAAATATTCCTGTTCCACTACCACCACCACCTTCAATAGTAATATCAACTTGATTACCCCCAGCATTTGTAATACTAGCTATACCACTTCCTAAGAAATTTAAAGTTTGAACACCATTATCTATTAAAGTACTTCCACTTTCAATTGTAACTCCTGTGAATCCAGGAACATTTGTTAAGTCTATACTATGTGTTACACTACTACTTGCAAAGAAAAACTGTAGATCAGTACCAGACAGAGAACTAGAGTAGTAGAGTGACTGAAAATTGCCATCTACTTCTGCAAACGTTAACTCGGAACCTTTGTTCTGTCTTAATATTATACCCATTTAATTTTATTTATAAATATCACAAAAAACATTATTATTATTCAGAGTCTGGAAATTCTGCAAAGGAATTATCAGTTTGAATGCTAAGACGAGAATTATCTAATTTGACTCGTTGGTTTAATTCTTCTATACTTTGTATTGTTTCCATATTAAATATAATTTGTGTGGGTGTATTAAATTTTTTTATTGCGTTTAATTGTTTTTGAACTGTATCAGGAACTAAATATCCATATAATTTTAATGAAAAAGTTGCTTTAACTGACCTTTCTCCTTTTTGTTCTACTTGTACGGGGGTTGCAAAACTATCTATTCGGGCTCTAAATTGGTATCTTTCAGGATTACCCCAATAAGAATCAGATGCATAGTTTATAGCTTCAACAATTTTATTTAATTGCTCTATATAATAAGTAGCAATAATAAAATCATAAGTAATATTAACATAATCTGGTACTACTACTGCATAATTAACTTTATCTGATATATCAAAATTATCATAAGCATTACTAACACTATATTGTTTCTGAAATATACTTACATTATGAGGATTATTAGCATCTAATTTATTAGCTATATTTCTTATTTTTTCTATATTATTGCGTTTGAATGTAATTAAAGGTAACATAATTTTACCTTTTTTATCCCTATAATAACCATCTTTTTGTACTTGCTTCCACCTTTCAGGGGAACCATATATAAAAGGGACTTGTTGAACCGTACCATTTTGTATTACTGTAGGTTTAATTACTTCCTCCATATAGTAAGCAATAGCTTCATCTATATCCTTAATACCTAATGAAAAAGGTTTTGTAGTATCGTCTCTAAAAGATACTTGATTACCTCTATTAGGTATATCAGCATTGTTAGGATTACCTGTACTAGAAAAACCAGGAGAACCCTTTGGTGGGTTATAAGGATCAATTTGAGAATTTAATATTTCCCTTTGAGTTTTTGGGATTGGTATTTTTCCTTGTTTAGCCATTTAATGAGGGGTTTGAATTATTTCCAGTATACAATCTTTCTTGTGTAATACCAACCTTATCAGCTGGTACATAATGTGTTTCTACAATAACTGAGATTGAAGAACCAAAGTCTTCTAAGCCTGGATTTTGTAGTTGAGGTGAATTTGGATAATCTGGATTTTTACCCATAAAATATTGATTAGCATTTACATTATCTACTTCATAGTATCCTTCATTATATAAAATTATATCTCCAACTTCAGGAACTAAATCAGCTCCATATTGATAATTTGTAGGGGCAAAATCTAAATTAAACTCTTCCATCTTACCTAATAAATCATCTCTTAAAAACTTAAATGTAGCACCCCATGTAAAATCTGTACCTAAGTCTGTTTCTGGGAATTCTTCATTTGCTCTTTCAATAAGACAATTTAATAAAACAGGACCCATATAGAATTTTTCCTCAGCTGCTTCTCCATAAATATTTACTTTAGTTTCTTCTAATTTAAATTTATAAAAAGAACACTGTTGGGTAATGACATCCGCCATTAGCTCTCTATTTAGGTGTCTAAATAAACTTATATCTCTTGCTCCTCCAAATAGTGCCATATTATCCTATATAAATTGGAAAAGGAACCTTGCCAAGTTCTTTTTCAATAAAATCACTTTCGGCTGCTCTTCTTTCTAATAATTTTTCTCTTGATGTTTCTCCTAAATAAGCTCTTAATCTATCAATTAGTCTTTCTTTTTCCCCGGTAGCTGCTGTAATTAAATCATTTGCGTTTAATGTAACATTATCTCCTGGGATTGGTACTACTTGATATTTACCTCTAACATATCCTAACATTTCTTTACATACCGCTAAGGCATACTCAAATATCCAACTTCTACCAACTGAATTAATATCATCATAATTTGGATTAGTATAAGGGACATCATAAATATTAGAAATAGTACTACTTCCTCCTACTACAAATGAAGCACTTGAACGTTCTGAATTTAGAATATATTCAAAATACATTTTATCCGGGGTTCCATCAGGAATTGGGAATAATCTTAAATTATTATTATGTATCTCAAAAGAGTAATTAGCTCTTCTAATCATATCATTAAATTCTATTTGTTGGATAATTTGCATATCAAAATTTATAGGCATTAACATATAATTAACACCTGCAGGAGAAAATTGACCCCATCCAAAGGTATCCATCATTTCTGTCATACCACCCCCACCTTGATAAGGATCAAAAGCTCTCATGGATGCAGGAGGTGCTTCATAAAAAACTCTCATGATTTCTATATCATGGTTTTTATAGTGAGGTATGTTAGCTTGAGCCCATTCTTCTAGATTATAATCTTGAACGCTTTTAGTTAAGTTAATTTCACCTGTGTGCCAGTCTACATTTCCGCCTGTACCAGCTTCAACCCCATATTGTTCTGACATTTGAATTATTCTTCCTAAATTAGGAACAATAATTGTATCTTCAATATCCATAGTAGCAGCATCTGCTCCTTCTAATGTTAGATAATTATCTCTAATTTTAAATCCATATAATTCATTAGCATATATTGTTACTGCTTCTTCAAAAGCAGCATAAAAATTTAAATCTTGAAGTTCAACATCCACAATAGGATATCCTAATCTTCGGGCCGCAAAAGTTGCAAACTTATCTGCATCTATTTGAAATTCAGGATCATTGTCATAAAACCCAAAAGGTGTATCTCCTGGTTGGAATGAACTTGATCCGGGCCATATTGGTATATTTGCCATAGTTTTTTTATTTACGCGTTATCTGAGTTAACAACTACATATTCTACATCCATTCTTTCTGTCTCAGCATATACAGAAACAAATTCTATATCTTGATCAAAAAATCCATTGAATGTACTTCCTGTAACTTGAGGACTTGAAAACATTAGAGATGATGTAGGTAATACATCCATAGTCCAATAACTTCTTGATCCATTTTCTGTAAAATCATTTAATGTTAAAGTAAATATTGCATCATTAGTAGTATTACCAATTTCAGCTTTATTTACTGTTACAGTTTCTCCAACTTGATAACCTGTACCCCCAGCTGCTATTTTTGCTTGGAATATGTCTGTAGTTATATTACTACTGGTTAAAATTGCTAAAGCTGCTTGACCTGAATTTTCAACGTCATTAGCTACAAGAGTACAAGTGTAATCAGAACTTACATTTCCAAATCCTACATTTGTTAATTGATCTTTTGATATTGTAATTAATTGAGTTTCCAGATATCCTGTTCCTATATTTACTGGGGTTACTGTAGAAACTACTCCTCCAACTGATACTACATTAACTGTACCACCTTGACCTGTAGTTGTATAAACTGCTATTTCTCTTGTTATATCATTCGTAACATTAGGAGTTAAACCATTATTAGTAAAAGCTTGACCTGTTACTAATTGTCCTGTTCCTAAATCTCCACCTGCAATTGTAAAAGAATCATCTACTACATATCCTCTTCCTGGGTCTAATACCATTACAGTTGCTAATGTTGGTTGTGAAGGGTCAGCTCCTGTAACTACAGCCTGAGCTGTTGCTCCTGTACCACTACCTCCTACTAAATTAACATTATAAGTTCCTGTGGCACAATCTGTAGGGGCTGAATTTATTGTTAAACTTTGACTCATTATTAAAGATGATGAAACCACAACATCTAATGTCATTCCACTACCACTAACACTTGATGTAGTTGGTACAGCTGGGTATAAACCAATTACTCCACCTGATCCACCACTTGTATATGATGAGGTTAAATCCGTACCTATAATACCTATCCCATCAGGGGCTTTAGAAGATGTAAATGAGACAGCCAATGAAGAAGTAGTATCTAAATTAGTAATTCTAGCATATTTCATACTACTTGAAGGAAAAGTACCGGCAGATGGGTTTAAACCATTGACGTTAAACAAATCAATAGAGGTTGATGCTGGTATTGTAACAATTCTTCTATCTACATTAGTAATATTACCTAATGTGAAAAAAGTTTCATTTGTAGTTTTAATACCTTTAACTACGTGTTCCTCCTTTATTTTTATTTGAAATGCTGATGGAGTTAAAATTGATGCCATAATTATTTTTGTTATAAATATATAAAAAAAGAGGCTTAATTGCTAAGCCCCTTTTAAATGGTTAGAATTATCGCCTAGCTTTTCCGCTAGTGCCTGAGGAGCCTTTGATAATTCCCCTGCTTTCAGCTTCTTCATAAATTTCAATCAAATTATCCACAATTGGATCTCTATGATTTTGCATTAAGGTAATAGAACACATATTTTTTACTTTACGTGCTGCTGAGTATAAAAATCTAAATCCTGATTCTCTTTTTGATTTTAAATCTACTTGATGGTCATCTCCACAAATAATCATTTTTGATCTTAAGCCTATTCTAGTTGAAATCATCTCCATTTGTTCATGTGTAACATTTTGAGCTTCATCTACAATAATACAAGAATCTAAAAATGTTCTTCCTCTCATAAATGCTAGGGGAACAATTTCTATTTTACCACCTTCAATTAATTTTTCTACTTTTACCTTATCATATAAAGCATACATATTTTGGTAAATAGGTTGAATCCAAGGATCCATTTTTTCCCGCAAATCACCAGGTAAGAATCCAATTTCTTCTTTTGATACTGTAGGTCTTGTAATTATAATTTTTGAGTAGTGTCTTCGTATGAGACCATCTAATGCAACTTGACAAGCTAAAAGTGTTTTTCCTGATCCTGCTCTTCCAGCTAATAAAGTTAATGTACTATCTAATATTTTTTTCTTTGCTTCTTTTTGTTCTTCGTTTAAACTTATTTTAAATTTTATGGGATTCTTCACTATTCTTTGTTTTCTGTGAACTTCGTCTGTATGGGGTTTTGAAGGCATTTTTGAGTGTGGTTTATTTTAATTAATTTGTCAAGACCTGCATTAACATGCATTGTGTCATCTAACATGGTCTCAAACTCATATCTAGAATCTAAAGGTAGAACTAAATCTACTTGAGAGCCCCATCTAATTAAACTGAATCTTTCGTTTTGGGCACAAAGATCCCCTTGTTGTTTAAAAGGGGCTATTACATTTACGTCCTCATCGGCAATTTGTATTAAGTGGTATGTGTAATCTAAAGAAGGAACATACACTTGGTTAGACATTCTTTCATTGTACTTTAAGTACGCCATGTTATTTGGGTTGATTACTTTATTCAGTATATCCTTCTCTACCGCTAACATGGGTTTATTTGTTGATTCAATAGGTTCTAATCTTTTATATTTTAATATACCCCCATATGGAATTCTATTAATATGAACATCATAAAATGACATAAATATTCCAATAACTAAAGAGGGTTTATTAAATTCACTATCACCCATTACATCTTGGATAGTATAATCGATACCTTTAATTTCTAAAACTTGCTCCCCGGGTTGGACTATTTTTTG
>Ga0233445_1001441_pt1 | contig 18078 bp, 20 predicted proteins | sample SI_124_October20_5_FD_182779 | JGI IMG/M metagenome (GOLD analysis project Ga0233445, IMG submission 182779) | Seawater microbial communities from Saanich Inlet, British Columbia, Canada - SI_124_October2016_100_MG | ecosystem: Environmental > Aquatic > Marine > Inlet | place: Canada: British...
TGTTGGGCAACGGATTCTCCAATGACCTTGAAAAGGTTGTGGAGATAATAAAGGTTTACCCGATTGTCTTTGGGGTAAAGATGCCCCGGTAGAATTTTATATTGCATAGGCTATAAACGATAGGGATTGAATCAAAAGAACAACCCTCCCAATGAAGAGAGGGAAATATTGAAAAAAGCTCTACTATGCTGAGTGGTTATTAGCCGTCACGTTTTCGGCGGTCGCGTTAGCGTCACCGCCACACTGCCCGCGGCCGCTGGCCGCTAGTCTGTGACTGCACCTTTGCTGGCTGAACCAACAAGTTTGGCGTATTTAGCCAGTACTCCCGTTTTATATTTTATTTCCGGGGCGATGAACTTCTTTCTTCGTTCTTCAAGTTCTTCATCGGACAACTGTACGTTCAACTGATTTTTCTCTATATCGATGGTAATGGTATCGCCGTCTTTGATGAGACCGATTGTTCCGCCCAGTTGCGCTTCCGGTGCGATATGACCGATAACGATTCCATAGGTTCCTCCGGAAAACCGACCATCGGTGATGAGAGCAACTTTGTCCCCCAGGCCCTTGCCGACAATGGCGGCGGTGGGCGCCAGCATTTCCCGCATACCCGGTCCCCCTCGTGGGCCTTCAAAACGAATGACCACGATATCGCCTGCCTGAACGCGGTCATCAAGAACGGCATCCAGACATTCCTCTTCCGAGTTGAAGACACGTGCAGGGCCTGTGATGTTCCGGGTTTTGACGCCGGAAACTTTTGCGACAGCTCCCTCTTCGCAAAGGTTGCCCTTCAGAATGACCAAATGGCCTTCCGTAGCTTTGGCTCGATCCAGTGGCAGGATGACATCCTGATCCTTTCGTGGTTGGTCGGGAACGTCCGCCAGGTTTTCGGCGATGGTTTTCCCGGTTGCGGTCATGCAGTCTCCATGCAGGAGTCCGGCGTTCAACAGCATCTTCATCACTTGTGGAATGCCTCCGGCATGGTGCAAATCGATGGCAACATATTTTCCCGACGGTTTCAAATCACAAAACAGGGGAACCTTTTTTCGGATATCCTCAAAATCATCCATGGTCAACGGCACTCCGGTGGAGTGGGCGATGGCAAGGAGATGCAAGACGGCATTGGTGGAGCCGCCAACGGCCATAATGACCGCGATGGCGTTTTCGAAGGCCTTGCGTGTCATGATGTCCCGGGGAAGGATATTTTTCTCGATCATATTTAAAAGGGTTTTCGCGCTTTGCCCGGTGCTGACTTCTTTGTCCTTGTCTTCATTGGCCATGGTGGAACTGTAAGGCAGACTCATGCCCATTGCTTCAAAGGCGGAAGACATTGTGTTGGCGGTGAACATCCCGCCGCAGGAACCTAAACCCGGACAGGCGTTTTTTTCAATTGCAGTGAGCTCGTTTTTATCAATGGTGCCTGCTCCAAACTGTCCAACCGCTTCAAAAACACTGACAACGGTCAGGTCCTTACCATCCAGATGGCCGGGTTTGATGGTGCCGCCATAAACAAAGAGTCCGGGAATATTCAAGCGGGCCATGGCAATCATGGCTCCCGGCATATTTTTATCGCACCCGCCGATACAAATAACGGCATCCATGCTGGCGCCTCGGCAAACGGTTTCTATGGAGTCGGCGATCACTTCCCGGCTTACTAGGGAACATTTCATACCTTCGGTTCCCATGGAGATGCCGTCACTGATCGTGATGGTTCCGAACATCTGCGGCATGCCGCCGCTTTCACGGATTTCGGTCGAAGCGATGTCGGCGAGTTTGCCGAGTCCTGCGTTGCAGGGGGTGATCTCGCTTTGCCCGTTGGCGATACCTATGATGGGTTTATCGAAATCTTCATCGGTGAATCCGACCGCCCTGAGCATGGCGCGGTTGGGGGAGCGCCGGTCTCCCTTGGTGATAGCCTGGCTTTTACTGTTGAGAGGTTGAGATTTTTGCGTCATTGTTCTTTCCTGATGGTGTTTTCTTAAGTTAAGAGGCTTTACAGCTTCTTTTTATTCAAACTGAGACTGGGTCTTGCCGGAAAACAGAATTACGCTTCCGGCTCTGATATGGCATTGACGGTGGGGCGGCGAAAATAGCCGTCTCCATTTTGAGAATGCGCAATGGCGTAGTATACAGGATGTTTGGTCTCTTTTAAAAGGGCCTGGGACCCGGATATCTCAATTTCATGGTCGAAAGGAATAATCGGTGTCTGGCGGTCCTGCTTCCAAGTTTTGGCAGGGGACTTTGCGGACAAAATAGCAGGAAGCCGGAACGATCTTTGGGAATACAGATAGTCCAGCTTCAGCAAATCCTGCTCCATTCGTGTGGGAGTCGGGTAAAACGTTTCCTGAAAAATACGATAATACTCATCCAGAGAAACAGGGTTCATCAACAATGCATTGGAATCATGATATTCCAGCAGGCGGTTGAACAGTGCTACCGGGTTCATTTTTTCAAGAAGGGCGTTGATGGAAAAGCGGAACCGCTTGGAATTGTAGTAGCGATCAAAAATATCGACGAATTGTTTTAAATAGAGAATTTCCTCGGCCGATAAATCCTGATGCGAGATCAGTTCATAGGGAGGGGTGGACTGATAACGGTACTGGTGTTTTTCGACAAGGTTGTTGATAGGGGCTCCGGGAAGAAACTTGAGAAAACCCAACTGCAATTCATGAGGCCTGAGCGCCATGACCTGAGAGAAAGATTCTTTGATATGTTCCAGGGTTTCACCGGGCAGGCCGAAAATCAGGTCGCAATGAAAATGAATCCGGTCCTGCTCTACCAGCTGTCGGATAGTTGCAAAAAGTTTCTGGTTGTTCTGTTTTCTTTGAATGGTTTCTTGAACGGATTCAGTGGTTGTTTGAATGCCAATCTCAAATTGAAACATTCCCGGGGGTACCGTTTCCAGGAAGTCTAGAATTTCCGGGGTTAAAATATCTCCCACCACCTCAAAATGAAATTCGTTGCCCTCGAACTGGGCCAGCCACTGCATCAGCTTTTTCATGCGTTCCGGTTTGAGGTTGAAAGTGCGGTCGACGAATTTAATTTTTTCAATACCGGCGGTGATGAGTTCTTTAATCTGCTTGTGGATGGTGTCTTCATCGAAGTAGCGAACCGTTTTATCCAATGCGGATAAACAGAACGAGCAAAGGTAAGGGCACCCTCGGGATGTTTCAAAATAAACGATGCGGTTTTTAAGTTGAGGGAAGTCTTCTTTCAGGTACGCGGGAGTGAGTTCAGGCAGATCGGTTCCGTAAGTTCGCCAGCGTTCAAGTATTTCATCGGATGGGGTTTCATTTTTGCGGGCCAAGTCGAGAAACTCCAGCCATTTTTTTTCTCCTTCGCCGGAAATAACTGGATAGGTGAAGGAACCCTCTTTTTCAAACGATACTTCCGGGCCGCCCACTACGATTTTAAGCTCTGGCATTTGTTTCTGCAGGCGTTCGATCAACTCCAGGCTCTGGCTCCGGTTCCAGATATAAATGCCGATTCCCAGAATTTCAGGCTGGAGTTTTTGTATCTCTGCGGCAATTTTCCAGACCGGCTGGTTGATGACAAACTCTCGAATCCATACGTTTTGATAACCAGCGTTTCGGCTGGTATTTCTCAGATACCTCAAAGCTAAAGAGGAATGAATGAATTTCGCGTTAAGCGTAATGAGTCCGATAGAGCGTTGCATCTATACCCCGGTTTTTGATGATTGAGAGTTATTTTCGCCAAAAAACGGATGAATAGATAGCTTAAATTCTTTTAAGAACTCTTTTACGGAATTCACAATCCAACCCTCCCCCAACCCCTCCCTATGAAGGGAGGGGAAGATCATATAGAGCCGAGACAACTTTTTGCTAGCAGATAAATATATTGCTAGTTGACTCCAGCGTCACGCTGGCTGGCAGGTTTTGCAGAAGAAAGTGGATCGGTTGGAATGGATCATGCGGGATATGGGGGTTTTGCATTTTTGGCAAGGCTCGCCCTCTTTACCGTAGACAGATAATTGTATGGCATAGTATCCGGCACCGCCGCTGGGATTGAAGAAATCGCGCAGGGTGGTTCCTCCAGCGGAGATACTTTTTTCCAGAGTGGAGCGCACGCAAGAAAGGAGGCGGTCCCATTCAGCAAGAGTGACCCCTCCTGCTTTTCGTTTAGGGTTGATGCTTGCCTGGAAGAGGGATTCGCAGGCGTAGATATTTCCGATTCCCGCGATGCGTTTTGCATCCATGATGAACGTCTTGATGGGGGACCGGCATTTTTTAGCCAGGCTTTTCATGGCCTTTGCGTTGGCATCCGGCGAAAACGGGTCCGGCCCCATTTTGTCCAGTAATGGATGTCTCCCGCTTTTTGGGACCCAGAGTATGCATCCGAAACGCCTTGGGTCGACAAAGTGGAGACAGGTTTTGGAATCAAACCGGAAAGTAGCGTGTGTATGTTTTTCCTGAGGGGTCATGGACTCCTGCAGGGAAACATGTCCGCTCATACCCAGGTGCAAGAGCATGGCCCCATTGGGAACCTGAAAAAGCAGGTATTTGCCGTTGCGTTGGATTTCGGAAACTACTTGATTGGCGAATTGCTTACGCAAAGTTGCCTGGGGAATGGGAAAGCGGATGTCTTTTCGGTAGAACTTGAGTGTCGTGCAGGTTTTGTCGACGACTAAAGGAAGAAGAGCCCGGCGCAGGGTTTCGACTTCAGGCAGTTCAGGCATGAATGTCCCCGCCATGATGGGGCAGGGCGTTATTTTTCCTCTTCAACACTGTCTTTCTTTTTTTTCTTAACGGGCTTTTTTGCGGTCACTACTTTAGCGGACTGAAGAATGCGCCCATTCAAGGTATAGCCTTTAGAGTATTCCTGAATCACAGTGTTTTCATCATGGTCTGCCGATTCCTGCTGGGTCATGACTTCATGCAGGTTCGGATCAAAAGGTTTTCCGAGGGCTTCAATCGCTTCCACTTTGTGGTTTTTGAGGAACGTGGCGAACTGTTTCTGGATCATTTCAACGCCTTCTTTGAAAGTTTCCAGAGAAGTATTGGCGGCATCCAGGGCTCTATTCAGGTTGTCATTGACCTGTATCAGTTCTTTCAGGAGCCGTTGGTTGGCAAATTGAACGGCATCATCCTTGTCTTTGACCAGTCTTTTGCGAAAATTTTCAAGATCGGCTTTTTCTCTGAGGAAGTCGCTTTTTTGTTCGGCGAGCTCCTGATCCTTTTTCTCCAATTGCTGCTGAAGTTCTTCGAGAGGGTCGAGTTCTTTTTCCTCTTCGACAACGGCATCTTCTTCCAGGTCCTGAATTTCCTGTTCTTCTTCCTGCTCTTTTTCAACAGGTTCTTCTGTTGCTTTTTCTTTGGATGTCACCTTTTCAAACTCCCTGATTTTCAGAAATTAATTTGGAAACTATTTTAGCGGTATGGTTCACGATGGAAATGATGCGTTTATAATCCATTCTTTTAGACCCGAAAACAGCCAGTGTGCCAACATTTTCATTTCCCAGTTGATAATTTTGTGCGATCAGACTGCAGTTCCCCATTTCTTCCTGGAGGTTTTCCTCGCCGATCAATATGGTCATTCCATCATGGTGCAGGCAAAGGTCGAGCAGGTTGATCAATTTGGTTTTCTCTTCGAGAGTAAACAGAAGAGCTTTGATCTTGCTGATATCTGCTGTGAACTCAGGCTGGTCGAGCAAATTCAAGGCACCTTCTACAATCAGTTCGCTACTTTCCTTTTCCTCCACAAACAGAGCGGCGGAAAGGGCGTGGGCCTTACTTGCAAGCTGGTTGTAATGTTCTTTTTCGAGTCGTAACCGTTTCAGCAATTCCCGCAGGATATTTTTGATGGGTTTTCCGCTGAACTCACTGTTGAGATAATTTGAAATTGAGGTCAGTTGATCCTGGGTCATGTCCGCATCGATGGGAAGCACTTTGTTTTGCAGGATGCCTTGCTCGGAGAAGAAGACTGCCAGCGCCGCCTCGGGAGCCACTTTGGTAAACTCAATATGTTTGAAACAGGCACTTGAAAAACTGGGAAGCATGACCAGCCCTGTTTGCTGGGAAACCGTGGAAAGATTTTCGCAGGCCTGCTCAAGCAGCCCCTGAAGATTCTTTTTCTCATGGGGGTATTCAAGCTCTGGGGCTTCCGACAGCACCTCGGCTTTCATCAAAAAACTTTGCGGACGCAAAAGGTGGTCCACATAAAACCGGTAGCCTTTATCGGTAGGAATGCGGCCTGCCGATTTATGTGGTTGATTCAGAAACCCCTTTTCCTCCAAATCCGCCATTACATTTCTGAGTGTGGCGGAGCTGAGGTGTTCGGGGTGACTCTTGGCTACTGTGCGTGAACCCACGGGTTCTGCGGTCTCGATATATTTATCGATGACTGCCAGGAGAACCGCTTTGCTTCTTTCATCTAGTAATGAAGTACTCATTGTCTCAGGTGATGTTGGTTAGTTTTCGGAATTTTGTTCATACTGACAAATCATTACCCAGATCTTTGGTTTTTTCCACGATCTGGGTTCCAATTCCTTCTGCGGTAAAAATTTCAAGTAACAGGGCGTGCCGGATACGGCCATCAATGATATGAGTCTTGTGCACTCCGGATTTGAGGGCATCCAGGCAACAATTAACTTTGGGTAGCATTCCATCGCGAATGACTTTGCTTCGTATCAAGTCGGAAGCCTGCTTTCGGGTCAAGCCGGACTGTAGTTTTCCGGCTTTATTTTTAACGCCTTCGGTATCGGTCATCAAAACCAGTTTTTCAGCTTTCAAGGCAGACGCGATTTTCTCCGCCACAAAGTCGGCATTGATATTGAGAGTCTCCCCTTTTTCACCTTTACCAATCGGGGCAATAACGGGAATAAATTCGTTCTGATCCAGAGTCTCCAGAATGCGCGGGTTCACTTTAGTGATTTCGCCCACCAACCCCAGGTCAATAATTTCCGGTCGGTCCATTTCCGGTGACTGTTTCACCTTTTTATGCCGTTTTGCGAAAATCATGTCCCCGTCTTTGCCGGTGATGCCCACTGCATTGCCGCCTTGCTGGTTGATCAGGGAAACGATTTCCTTATTCACTTTTCCACCAAGAACCATTTCTACCACATCAATCGTTTCTTTGCTGGTCACGCGTTGCCCTTCAATAAACCGGGATTTAATTCCCAGAGCCTTGAGGGTTTTGTCGATCTGCGGACCGCCTCCGTGGACCACAACTGGATTGATACCGATGTATTTCATCATGACAATATCGAGGGCAAAGTTTTCCTTGAGGTCGTCCGAAACCATGGCACTGCCACCGTACTTGATGACAATGGTTTTGCCGTAGAAGCTCTTGATATAAGGAAGAGCTTCCAACAGAATTTCTGCTTTTTGAATGAGTTTTTTCATGGGTGAACTATAGAATGTAACGGCTCAGGTCTTCATCCTGAATAATGTCTTTCAGTTTATCGCGAATATATTCGGCATCGATAGTGATATCTGTATCTTCCAGATCCGGCGCATCAAAAGAGATATCTTCAAGAAACTTTTCCATGATGGTTTGCAGTCGTCGGGCACCAATATTTTCCATGCGTTGGTTGACCAGGGCGGACATTTCAGCGATTTCATCAATGGCATCCTCCCGAAAAGTCAGGCTAACCTGTTCTGTTTTCAGCAAGGCGGTGTACTGTTTGACCAAGGCGTTATCGGGCTCTGTGAGAATACGGACGAAATCATTTTTGGTCAGGGAATCCAGTTCAACACGGATGGGGAAACGGCCCTGAAATTCGGGGATCAGGTCAGACGGTTTGGCTGAATGAAAGGCTCCTGCCGCAATAAAAAGGATGTGGTCGGTTTTCACGATGCCATACTTGGTGTTGACCGATGAGCCTTCAACAATAGGCAGAAGGTCTCGTTGCACCCCTTCGCGGGAAACATCGGGCCCACTGGTTCCGCCTGCCTGGCGGCCGATGATTTTGTCTACTTCATCAATGAAAATGATACCGTTTTGTTCGACACGCTTCAGGGTCTCTTCCATTATTCGGTCCTGATCGAGCAACTTGTCCGCTTCTTCCTGACAAAGAACCTTGAAGGCATCCGGGACTTTCAGTTTTTTGCTCTTGGTTTTTTGTGGCATGAAGGAACCGAGCATATCTTTGATGTTGTTGCCCATCTCTTCCATTCCTGCTCCGCCGGAGCTCAGGTCAACGATTGAGGGCATTTTTTCCTGTACCTGGATTTCCACTTCGCGTTCGTCGAGCTTGCCTTCCTTCAGCATCTGGGAAAACTTTTCGCGCGTCTGCTGGTAATGCAATTTGCCATTTGTGTCCAAATTCGAGTCGGGCTGCATACCCGGAGGGGGGGGAAGAAGTAAGTCCAGAAGTTTTTCTTTGGCCTGTTCACGGGCCTGTACGCGAACGCTGGCCTCCATTTCTTCTTTAACCATGTTTTTTGACAACTCCACCAGATCGCGGATCATGGATTCCACATCGCGCCCGACATAACCCACTTCCGTGTATTTTGAAGCCTCAACTTTGATGAAAGGGGACTTGGAAAGTTTAGCCAGCCGACGGGCGATTTCTGTCTTACCGACTCCGGTCGGGCCAATCATGAGAATATTTTTAGGTCCCACTTCATCGCGAAGTGAGTCTGGAAGTTGTTGTCGACGCCAGCGATTGCGCAGGGCAATGCCCACCGCCCGCTTGGCTTTGGTTTGCCCAACGATAAATTTGTCCAGCTCCGCTACAATTTGCTTGGGAGTCAAGGACGCCATGAAAGCATCCGTGGAACCCGGGGTGTCGAGCTGGGTTAATACTGATTCGTTCATGAACTACAATTCCTCAATCGTTACATTAGAGTTGGTATAAATACAGATCGATTCGGTGATCTTCATGGCTTCTTCCACGATTTCCCGTGCCGAAAGATTGCTGTGCTGGACCAGCGCTTTGGCGGCGGCGGAAGCGAACATGCCTCCGGAACCGATAGCCAGAATGCCGTCATCGGGTTCGATGACATCTCCTGTGCCGGAAAGCAGGAGGGAGTGCTCCTTGTCGACCACAATCAGCATGGCCTCCAGCCGCCGTAACATTTTATCGGTGCGCCAGTCTTTAGCCAGTTCAACCGCCGAGCGGGGCAGGTTGCCCTGGAATTTTTCAAGCTTTTCTTCAAAGCGGGCAAACAGAGAAAACGCGTCTGCCGTGGAGCCAGCGAATCCCCCGACCACCTTGTCGTGGTGCATGCGCCGGACCTTGCTGGCGGAATGTTTCATAACTGTGTTGCCCAGAGTGACTTGCCCGTCACCGCCTATGACTACCTGGCCCTTGTGTCGGACAGCGAGTATTGTGGTTGCTTGCATCATATTGAGTATTGTACTGGAACAGAATAAAAAGGGAAGCCTGATTAATATTATTTTATTGCGGGTTTTTCTTTGGCGCGAGGGTGTGCCTTGTCATACGTTTCGGATAATTTATCGAGTGTCAGGTGTGTGTATTTCTGCGTGGTCGAAAGGCTGGAATGCCCCAGTAGTTCTTGAATAGAGCGCAAATCCGCTCCGCCCTCCAAGAGATGGGTGGCAAAGGAATGCCGGATCGAATGCGGAGAAACCCCGCCCGGGAAATTCCCCCGCTTGATATATTTTTCCACAACTTTGCGCACTCCCCGGGTGGAGATTCCAGTCCCGCGATGATTCAGGAACAGTTGGTCCGTGTCAGAGCCCACCCCCCGGACTTTATCCATCCTGATATTAAGATACATTTTCAAGGCCTCGACACAATGGCGGCCCACAGGCAGAAGACGCTCCTTTCCGCCTTTTCCCAGCACTTTGACCATGCGGGAATCCAGGCTGATGTCCTCCTGGGTCAGCGCAACCAGTTCACTGATACGCAGTCCACAGCTGTAAAACAGTTCCAGCAGAGCCCGGTCGCGGACGGGCAGGAACCCCTCACCCTGAGGCAGTTCCAAAAGACGAAACATTTCATCAACGGAAAAATATGCAGGAAGTTTGTTCTGCGTCCGAGGCGCGGGAGCAGTTTTGGCAACATTGGTTTTTAGAAACCCTTCCCGACACAGGAAGCGAAAAAATGAGCTCAATGTTGAAAGCTTGCGCCGCATGGAGGCACTCGAAAAATTCTTCTCATAGAGATAGCCCATGAATGAGCGCACCGCCAGCCGATCTATTTTCTCCAGTTGAATGGATTCGCCGGCATGACCGGAATGGGTCAAAAAATCCTGGAACTGGGCGATATCATTGAGATAACTGTCCAGCGTATGTTGAGAAGCATTTTTCTCAACGAGCAGGTAATTTTTGAACTCCTGTAAGGCTTTTTCCATGCAATAACCCTTTATTTATCAATGATATCAAGATACCTGACCGTGAGGGGGAAGTCAAGATGCTCTGAAAGCCCTGTTCAATCAAAATAGAAATATCAGGTTTTGATTGTTGTTTGGAATATTTGATACATTATTGGGATTGAAGCATCTAATTAAACAGGTTTTGAAATTTCCAGGAAGGATAACAATGACAGATTCAACGAACCCGGAATTTGACAGAGAACAGGCCGGTGAAGGATTTCGCAAGGTGTCCGAAATTCGCCAGAAGCTGGACATTCTCGCAGAACATGTGGAGTCCCGAAAAGAGGCATTGGAAGAAGAAATTCAGGAACACTTGCACGAGTCTCTTGCCAATGCACGGGACTCAATAGAACGGATCGAAGAAAACATTGCGCCGAAAGTGGAAAAAGCCATCCGCACGAAGATGGAAGAAATTGACCGCAAGTTGGTGCGTATGAATGAAGATGGACTTGAAGCGGTACGGAAAGAACTGGTGAAAGCCACCCCGGAGCTCACAAAAAAAATACTGGAAGATCTCGATAAGCTGGTAGCGGAAAATACCCGCTTTGTGAAAATGGAAATTTTGCAAGAGGTCAAGGAAGAACTCAATAAATCGATTCAGTCGGCAATTGTGCCCATCAACGATAAGCTGGAAAAGGTCGCATCGAAAACCTTGGTGATTTCTGTCCTGTCGGGGGTGGCTTTATTGGGGATGATTTGGCTTGCTATCAAGTAACCAGCCAGAACAGGAAAAAGAAAAGCAAGCTGGAAAGAATCACCTGCCAGACGAAGCTAAATTCCGGCCCGGTAAAGAGGATCAATACGGAACTGGCGCAGAGGATGACAAATGCCAGAATGTGCCGGGTGCGTTTTTTTAGGATCGGTTCCGGTTCCATAAACTTTTAACCGTCTTTTTCCTGCAGAAGCAGTTTCTTGATATCTTCAAGAGCCATAATTTCTTCCGCTTCCAATAACAGGTCATCAACTGAAAACTCGCTTTCCGTATCCTCTCTTTCCGGGGAGTCAGAGCGAACGCCGAGGCTGGGCGAAGAGTCAAGGTAGTTTTTGATATCTTCCTGGCTGAATGTGCAGAGGATGGCCTTGGCAAAAGTAACCAGAATCGACTCCAGATATTTGACCTGTTCCAAAGGTGTGCTGTAATGTTCCTGAACCGTCAGGGCATAGCTCATCTTCAGCGTGCGCCCCCCTTGGTTCAGAGGGTGCTCTTCCGACATGTCATCGTTGGGATATAGGAATTGAAGCTTTTGCCGGGCTTTTCTGAGCAAGCTGAAATTTAACCCGAACTTTTCTCCTATTAGAAAAGAAAGGCCCGCATGGGTCCCCTCATGCTCGGCAAGCCGTAATGCTTCCTCGCAATATTCCTGTACCTGTTCGATTTTCATGTGCTTATTATTCTTGTAATAAGACCAGAAGTAAACCTTTTAATCCCACTAGCGGGTTTTTCCCCCTGAGCTATTTTATTGTCTACCGATTATACAATTTGGTGCAAAGGTAAGCAAAGAGCGGGTCGGGCTTGGTGGATACGTTGGTGACAACCTTGACTCCCACGTGTGTATTTTGCACTCAATAAAGTAGTTGGGGCTATTATTTTTCAGGAAATGAGAGCGAATTCGGGAGTGGTATCACAGATTACTTTTAGTAAATCTTGTCGAGTGATAATTCCAACAAGTTTCCCATTATTTGTAATGGGTAGGCGAAGAATCTGGTTATCAACAAATGCTTTTATTCCTGAAAACACCAGGGAATCCTGATTCGCTGTGATGACGTTTGTGGTCATGAACTCTTGTGCCAAAGTAGATTTTAGATTTTTCCCCTGTATAAATAATTGCAAGATATCTCTTTCCGATACAATACCGATGACGGTTTTGTTTTCAACAATGGGCATGCCGGAAAAAGAATTGCTGCTCAGCTTTTCTGAAATTTCGTGAGCAGATGTGTCTGGGCTGGCGCAGACAACTGGCCGAGTCATTACGTCTGCGAACGTCATGGTTTTAAATTTTTTATTCATGAAATACCTCTTGAGTGATTTCTGGCATTAAGAGGTTAATAAAATCTGTCATGCCAATACTAAAGGTATAGCGATATGTTAACAAATTTTTACACTCCAAATCAATTGAAAAGTTATCTGACGCCTTTTTGTTGATTATAGTATATATTTCAATATGTTATGGTTGTGTGGGCAGGGCAGCCGAGGAGTGCGTTACCAAACACATTTAATTGGTATGGGGAAAATAGGTCGCTCAAGGACGATTTCTGCTGTGAGAAGACAGTTCTGGCCCATTCCACAAACTCGACCATTTCATCATGGGAAACATCCCAGGCTTCCGATTTTGCCCAGGCTGCTATTTTGTGATTTACTAGCGATACAATTTAGCGCAAAGGTAAGCAAAGAGCCGGGTCGCTGAATGAAGGAAGGGTTCATTTCCCCTGACTGGCCGCACGTGGATAAAGTGCATGCCTGCGTCGATTGCTCCCCCATCGGTTACATAATTATCTCCAATCATGCACACTCTGGTCGGGTCCTGCATCTGCAGGAAGTCGGTCATGGCGATCTGGAATCCACGCGGGTCAGGCTTGGCGGGTACGTTGCTGACAACTTTTACCCCCATTTCCTGGAACGGTTGAAACCGATCTTCCCAGGCATTGGTATAAATGGCTATTTTTAATCCTTTGTCCAGCATGGCGCGAACATGGTCTATCACCGGAGGATTATATTCTCTGGCATGATGAGGGCCAAGGGTGCCATCGGCATCAAGAAGGATCCCCTCAACGCCTTTTGCAAGGAGTTGGTTAATGGGAACTTCCTCAAACCGTTTTACCTGTATGAATGTGTTCAGCCGGGAAGGGCAAAAGGGCAGAGCAATGAACCGGGAGGCTTTGGCCCAAGTGAGGCCTTCCCTTGAATGGTTACTCAAGAACCGATTCTGCAGCGAGAACACCGATCTGGGCCCAATCTACCAGTTCGTCCATTTCTTCCCTGGACATTTTCAGGGCTTCCAGATAACTCTCATCGGCGGCCTGATGTAGTCCGGTTTCAAAAGGATGGTCCAAACCATATTTGTTCGCGATCCTGTTTGCAGTGCTGATGACGCGAGCCAGGTTCGGCGTTTGATCTTTTTCCAGGCCGGGGCCGCCATGAGCCTGTGTGGCTTCAACGATTTTCGGCGAAACCGGCCACCATTCTTTCAGATAAGCCGCGCCTACTTCTGAATGGCTCATACCAAAAAAGTTTTTTTCCAGCACTTCCAAAGGATGGTCGGGATCATTAAAACCGGTGGTTGACAGAAACTGATCGAATTGTTCAGGAACAAGATAACCATAAACCAGTAAACCGATATCATGAACCAGGCCCGCCAAATAGCAGGAGTCCAGCTCTTCTTTATCCGTTAAGACTTTACTTCCTAGTTCACGGGACAGGATGGCAACGGCCAGGCCGTGTTTCCAATACCGGGTTTGTCCAAATGTTTGCGGGACCTTAATGCATCCGGGAAGTTCCACCGTATAGCATAGTTCCAGCACTGCCCCGACTCCCAGTCGGACAACGGCATCCTCAATATTTTGTGCCAAATCACGTCCTCCACCAAACAGGACGCTGTTGGCCATGGTAATTACTCTTGAAGATAAAACAGGATCAGACGAAATAAGCCGCCGAACATCCTCTACATTACAATCGGGATCGTTCATCAGCTTCTGTAATGCGATGAGCACATCGGGAAGAGGAGGCAGGTACCCGCTCACCTTTAGTTTTTCGAGAATAAGTTCTCTCATGGTAAGTCGCTCGAAAAATATAATATTTTGCAACGAAGCAAGGCATTAAAGCTACGGTGCCAAGGTAATTCTTTTTTTAGAGTAAAGCTATTGTTAAATTCGGTTCGCAGATTTAGTGGAGCGAACCGGGCCAGTATTAGTTGGCCCGGTTCTTCTGTCAGTTAATGGTCGCCATCATAATCTTTATCACTATCATCATGCTCTATCTGGAAGTTTCCTAACTCAACCATTGCCTGCCGGTCTGTAGGCAGGTGCGCATTGGCGGCTCCATACTGGTACACCAGTTCTCCGCCAGTGTGGCCTGTATTGACCAGTGGGATAAGAGCGACCAGGCTCAACACCGCCAGCCCCAAACGCAGGGAGTGCGAGTTTTTCTTCACCATTCCGGCAAGTGAAACCAGGAACAAAGTGCCTGCCACCCAGGGGATCATTTCCCCGGCTTCTTCATGCTCTTCAATCACCCTTTCGGAGACGATTTCTTCCACCTTATCTTCGTCTTTTTCTCCGAGTTCCACTGCAACGATGGCCGAGGCTCCATAAGCCAAGGCCATAACGGTCACAAGTACCCAGACTTTTTGTTGCAGAAATTCCTTTTTGATGGCCCACCAAAGCATTAACGCTAAAAAAGGAAGCAAGGAACCCAGAACGATAGGAAAATGAACCACAACGGGATGCAACGGTAAATCAAACATGATAACCTCCTGAGAAAAGTGTCATAAACCTCTTTGCAACTAATTTTCGTCAGGAAGCAGGAAATATCCATCCGCACTATGGGGTATAAAATTTATGAATAAATTCAATCGCTTACAGGAGGCATAGGGCAAATGGTGGATGTTCGTGAAGCCAATCCCATAGTTCTGCTGTTGTCGGGAACCTTTGTGGTGCTGGTCGGACTTGACCTCATCAGCGATTATTTGGAGGGAGGTACCGGCACGCACCTGGTTTTAGAAGGACTCTTGCTTGCCCTCAGCGGCGCGGTGTTTGGTGGAGGAATCAGGCAATTGGTTCAGGCCCGGCAGAAAATCGAATCGCTAAAAAGCGATGTGGAAAAACTGAATGAAGAAAAAGAAAAGTGGAAGAGCGAGACGCATCAACTGCTGGCAGGTTTATCGGTCAAGATCGAAAATCAGTTTGCGTATTGGAAATTGACCCCGGCTGAAACGGAGGTGGGGTTTCTTCTGCTCAAGGGTTTTTCGCTCAAAGAGATTGCTGATACCCGCAGTACAAAACTGAAAACCGTGCAACAGCAGTCGCAATCCATTTATCAGAAAACCAGCCTGGCCAGCCGCTCCGAATTGGCGGCATTTTTCCTCGAAGACCTGCTCCCTCCAGCATAACTCGTTGGACGCAGGGGATAATATCTTATTCAGCCGAGTTAACCTGCTATTCGCTCATCAACCCTATTGCTAATTTCCCCCGGGCGTGGCCACTAGCCGTGGTGGCAACATGCAATGGCCCGTAAAGCCGAGAACACGATTGCTAGCCAGTAAAAGCTATTGCTTGCTGAGTCCAGCGTTACGCTGGGCATATTTATAGCCGCAGTCTTTTTGGTTGGAAATTGTAACCATGCCATCGTGCCTGTTTTTCAAGGCTTCGGTTTCGGCTATATCTGCCATATGGGAATCAGATACCGTCAAAATGGCATTCAATATCAGGAGAGGGGGAAAAGCAAACCGGGCGGCCCCAAGAGCCAAATCTCGCAGGTTCTTCAAGGTGTGATCGGTTTCTTCCAAAGTTTCTATTTTTACTTGAGCCAGCTTCAGTTCTTTTTCAAGCGCCAAACAGGAGGCCTGACTATCTTCAGACTGGGCAACATAAACTTTTCCCGCGGCGCAACCTGAAAACAGAAAACATGAAACACTAAAAGCAAACAAACGCAACCAACTCTTCATCCTCTACTCCAAACTAACTGATGTCGATAAATTTTTTTAAAGAAGTTGCCCTGAGAAGCAAACCATTAAACTTTAGGATTGTGATTTAGGGCCCAAAAAACAAAGAGGAGTGAAAATAACGGGGGGTAACAAGGGGTATTTAAATAACTGATCCTGCTAACAGATATAACGCATTTCCCCTGAATTAGGAACTAAATTCTACAAAAATGGAGAAAAACCTTCTTTAATCCCGATATTTTAAACTTTTTTGTTAAGTTTTGTCGAATATTTTCCGTATTTCATGCTAGACTGATCAAGTAAAACAGGGTTGTTTGTTTGCAGTGTAGGTTGATTCCTTCTATTTTCTAGCCTAGAGCGAAGGTGTAAAAACGATTTAGTTTAGTAGACTAAAGGAAGTTTGGTTTTTTCTCGAAGTGGTTTTCTGAAAGTCCTTGCATCAATCCAACCCCATTAAAAAAACAGGGAAGACATTATCCAGCTTTTCTGGAAGTGTGTTCCCCTAGATTGCAGGAGAGTATTTATCATGGCAGAAGGAAAAGTAAAATGGTTTAACGAAGGCAAGGGTTATGGATTCATTGAGTCCGAGAGCGGCAAAGATCTTTTTGTTCATTTCTCAGAGATTCAAGGAGAAGGTTTTAAGACTCTTACAGAAGGCCAGTCGGTTGAATTTGAGGAAGGCATGGGGCAGAAAGGCCCACAGGCCACCCAAGTGGTACCCAAATAAGAACCCACTATTATCCGGCAGAACTTTGACTCTGCCGGAGTCTTTTTAGTCCATATTTACGTAAAGGGGCTCGGCCAAATGGCCGGGCCCCTTTTCTTTTTAGCGCAGACCCCCATCCACTTCTTTCCGTCTTACCCTCAGATTCCAGGTCAAAAGTGACATGAGCCAATAATTGGCTCGATAGTTGCACTCCTAAATATGTAGCTATACGTCAATCTTTTGGAAAGGGAATAACATGACTGCAAGCACCAAAAAGCGCAATATGAAGCCAAAAACGCTCAAAAATTCTGAAGTCCTCGGCAAAAATTGCACGCCTAAGGAAAAGTCTATGAGTACAGTCGCCAAATTAATGGCTACTTTCTACGGTATTGAACAAGGTGTTGAACGAAATTAAATTTTAAAAGGGTTTCTCATGCTTACAACTACGGATCAAAAAGCGGATACTCAAAGGCCTGGAATACCCAGGCGATATGATACCGAGATGGAAAAGAGGTTGATGGTGGATAATCTCAGACTTGCGGTAGAAATCTATGGGAAGGATGAACTGCGAAAGCAGTTTAAAAGTAGAAAAAAGAAAAATACCTGCAACTAGGTTCCGCGAGTTCAAGCAGCCCTTTTTGGGGCGAATTTCACTAAATAATTGGGTTCAATTCTTAATCTATTTTTTACTGTGATATTAAATCACACAGCGCGCTATTTTGAGGAGATGTTGCAGGGAGTTTTCAACAGAGAGCGCTTTCGTTTGTCTGGATTTTACAGCAGAAATCAGACTGCTGTGAATGTTTCCATCGTAAGCAGTAACGGCCGTACCCATGAGCAAGTTGAAATGGTCGTCCGATGAGCCGATGGAGGCCAAGCCAAGCTCCTGTGAATAGGGCTCCTGATATCCATGCCCCGATGATATATCTTCTATTCCATCGACCAGTCCAATAAGGTTTTCTTTTACCCACTTGATGGATGCACCAAAAGGGTGTGCTCTCTTTTTTTCTGGATGTGGGATGATTGATATTCCCCCAAAAGGTTCAATTCTTGGAATCACATCAAGCATAGAGACGAACTGGTAATCAAAGTCAGAAAACTGAAGTGAAATGTCGGAGACTTTTTCCAACGATAAGTATTCCGGGTCCAGAATGAGAATCAGATGTCCATCCATAGTGCTTATTTCAAAAGCAGGGTACGCTTTGACCGGTTTGGTGGTTTCATCCCATTCATTAATACATTGAGCCTGCTCTTTTAGAGAAGCGACTATGGTCTCGATCAAAAATTTCCCAGGAATTAAATGATCGGTAATAACTACATAGTCCAGCCCCAGTTGTAACCCTCCCTTAAAATAGGACCATTGTAAATTAGAGTTCTCCGGCATAATGCGAAGCAAAAAGGAGAATGATAATGAAGA
>Ga0233445_1001444_pt1 | contig 18062 bp, 20 predicted proteins | sample SI_124_October20_5_FD_182779 | JGI IMG/M metagenome (GOLD analysis project Ga0233445, IMG submission 182779) | Seawater microbial communities from Saanich Inlet, British Columbia, Canada - SI_124_October2016_100_MG | ecosystem: Environmental > Aquatic > Marine > Inlet | place: Canada: British...
AAGAATCAAACAACTGTCTTCACAATTCTCTATCGATATCTGCGCCTACGCAGTGATGAGTAATCATTATCATCTGGTGCTCTTTGTGAATAAGAAGAAGGCAGAATCCTGGTCGGATGAAGAAGTTATTCAGCATTGGACCGAACTGTTTCCAAGAAACGCCTCACTGATAAAAACACTGCGCATGAATATGAAAAGCAGAGCTGCGCAGAAGCAATTGGCCAGCACCGTAAGTCTCTGGAGAGAGAGGCTAATGGATATTAGCTGGTTTATGCGTTGTCTTAATGAGTCCATCGCACGCAGGGCGAATAAAGAAGATGAGTGCAGCGGGCGATTCTGGGAAGGGCGTTTCAAGAGTCAGGCACTTCTGGATGAAAAGGCAGTGGTTACCTGCATGGCCTATGTAGACTTGAACCCCGTAAGAGCGGGTATTAGCGAGTCGCTGGAGGCCAGTGACTTCACATCGGTTCAGGAACGGCTGATTAATCATGCCAAAAAAGTTAAGAATCGCAGCTATCGCCAACATCGATTACTAACGCGAAAGAACACCAAACACCTTGTCGGTCGGCAGACTGTGAGGAAGCAAGCGAAATTGCGGCCGATGGCTGAGTTGGCCACTATGAGCGATGATGCATTGCCAGTCAGTCAGCAGAGCTATTTCGACTTATTGGAAAATACTTGCAAGGCTCTTCATTCCAATGAGCAGGATAAGCGTCGTAATTTGGAGGCGTTAGAGATGAAGCAGAAGATTCTGCAGGATCTAGGTATCTCCGCGGACTCCTGGATGAAATCCATTACAGCATTTCAAAAGCACTATTCTATTGCAGCAGGATCAGAAGACTCCCTCCTGCATTTCCATGAAAGCAGAATTAAATCCGGTGTGGACTTTAAACATCCACATAAATGGATACGAGGCATAGCGTCCTCGAAATTACTATACGGGACCTAGGGAAGCCTAAACCCTTCCCGAACAATACCAAGCTTCAGTCTCCTCCTCAGTCTAATGTCACCAGACGATCTAACTGACTAAACCAACTCGGTCCAAAGTATTTCCTCGAGCGCTTTATCGCCGATTCCGTTCTAGTTGTCGCCACAAAACCATTCTAAATACCCGGCAAAATTTCTTTCTCCAATCATCGGATAAATTGCCAATGAATTCGCCCGATTTTCGGCAGTTTTGATAGCAGGATTGAAAATATATAATTAATTGGGTGTCCTTTAAATATCAACTGGATGTCCTGTAATAGTTGTTACGTGAAATTGCATGGATCTCGCTAAGCTTGTGTTTTATAAGGATTTATTCGGCTGCAGATGCGCTGACACAGGCATAGGGGGCTGGTGTACCACTTAAAAAATAGTCTATATATCAGTGAGCTAGGGGCTTTGAATCACTATATATTGTTTGACTTTGCCGAATTTACACTATATGTTGCGCTCCATGGTGTGAGCTAACTTATTGATTTTTCTGAGCAAGAATTGATCAGAAAATCGGAAGGTGAAGGGCGAGAGAGGCGAGAAAATTTCGTTTTTCGAACAATAAGCAGCCAGACTTGAAGCAGAGAACGACGCAACGACAACAAAAACCTGCACAGCGGGCTTTGGAAAATTCATCTTTAACGAGCATATTCGAGATGAAAGAATCAGAGCACCAGGCTGGAGTTATTAAAGAATGAGTAAATTTGCGCAAGCAGCAGAAGAGACAAACGGCGATCCTATACAGGATGTCTCTGGCGATAACGATCTACTTTTCCTCAAGAAGCAAAAAGAAGATGAGATCAGGATGAAACTTGATCAATTCGCGCGAGAGCTTTCTCAGGTAAAGAAGCAGCGAGATCAGCACTAGCGAAACGCTGGCTGGATTTCCAACCATCGGCTTCCCCTGAAGCTGCGCCCGACCCTCTACGAAAATTACGCTTCCCCCTCCGAAAAATACTCGCCCCTCCGAAAATTACCCGACCTTCTGCAAAATTGCCCAACCATCCTGGCAAGACTAGTCCCCGGGAAACAGCCTCTAGAAATAAGAACCACGAAGCCAATTCGTAGTACTATGGCAATCCTAAAATCTTTCTCGAACCTAGAATGGGTCAGCCATATGTTCAGCAAACGTTCTATCCGTGACACAGGATTTCTAGTCCTCATCTGTGTAGTGCTTTCTTCTTGTGTTGGCGGAACAGCCCACACACCTCTATTGAATTCCGAGCCCGCAGCAGACTCAACTGCAAGCCGCGAGCCGAGATCTCTACGCTTATTTTTCGAAGCTTTGCCCGATGTCCCCAATAGTAGTGTCGTTCTTACCGGCCCAGCAGGCGAATATCAGCTCAGGGGCATGCACAGCATGGGAGCTGACGATCTTATGATGGAAATCTATCAGCCAGCGCTTGTCTCAGGTGACTACACTGTTACTTGGTCAACCATCGTGGAAGGAGATCCTAGTGTCTATGAAGGCACATTTGGATTCTCGGTAAACCTGGACTAACTACTCGGCAACATCTCCCTAGCTGTAGTACAAAAACAGCTGCAGTAACGCAGTTGTTATATGTAATTGAGGCAGATCAATTGTTTTAGCCCTCGAGGCTAACTATAATTGCGACAACACGTTCATTATGATCGATGAACCGAGTCCGACAGGGAATTGGACTGGTGCTGGTTAATGAACAAATTCCCGTGTGTATATATAAATAAGCCAGATTCAGTCTTTCTGAGTCCTGGCACAGGCAAGGTATGGGCAATCAAATCTACTCTTTTCTATTACTTAAATCGCTGTATGAGCCTGCAGCGGTGTTCGAAAATTTGTCGAAAGCGGATCCCTCGCCTTTTACCGTTCTATTTCGATACTCACTCTGGCTAGTGATCCTGCCTCCACTATTCGCCTATATAGGGGCTTCCAATTTTGGCTGGCGCCTGGGTGCGGATGAACCCCTGATGATGGCTAGAGAATCCCTGATAATTATCAGCCTTGGCTACTTTTGGGTTTTAGTGGTTGGGCTCATCACTACGTCTATCATTAGCCAGTGGATGGCGACTACTTATGGAGCAGCCGCCTCCCTCGGCCGTCATATGGCATTAATCACCATCGTTGGTGAGCCATTAGCAATTGGCAGCCTCGCTCATTTATTCCCTAATGTGTTTATGAATATTCTGGTGATGATCCCTGCCATGATCTGGGCGATGTATCTGCTCTATAAAGGCATTCCCATAGTGCTGGGCATACCGCCAGAGCGGGGCATGCTAATGGCATCAGCGCTAGTGGGTTGGTTATTGGTGGCGGCTGTAAGCCTGCTGGGCATGAGCATGATGTTCTGGACATTAGGTGTAGGTCCATTGCTGGGTGTTTAAGAAAGAAAATGATTAAGAAAGACTGAGAGTAGAAAACTTAGCCAAGCAGAATATTCAGCACACTTTTATAACTTTTTATTCAGACCTTTTATTTAGAACTACTTATTCAGAGAGTATAGATGAGCGAAGCAAGTACAAACATTTATCACGATAAGATTGTAATTAGGCTGATCCAGTTTTCAGTGGTCTGGGCAGTTCTGGCAATGGTGGCAGGTGTGTATATCGCCGCCGAACTTATCTGGCCGACAATTGATTTTGGGCAGTTCTGGCTATCGTTTGGCCGACTCAGGCCGCTTCACACCAACGGCATTGTCTTTGGCTTTGGTGTGTCCGCATTAATGGCTACGGCCTTTTACAGTGTTCAGCGAACTTCTCATGTTCAGTTGTTTGCGCCGAAGTTAGCCTGGTTTGTTTGTTATGCCTGGCAAATAGTAGTGCTAACAGGAGGCCTCTCCTTGTTGGCTGGTCTAAACACGTCTAAAGAGTACGCCGAACTTGAGTGGCCTTGGGATATTGCAATAACCATCGTCTGGGTGGCCTTCGCGGTAGTATTTTTCGGCACACTAGCGACTCGCAAAATCAAGCAAATTTACATTTCAAACTGGTTCTACGGTGCTTTGATAATTGTAGTTGCCATGTTACACATCGTAAATAACCTGGCCATTCCTGTTAGTCCAACAAAGTCTTATTCAATCTTCGCCGGAGCACAGGATGCTGTCGTTCAATGGTGGTATGGACATAATGCAGTGGGTTTTCTACTCACCGGTGGATTTCTCGGAATGATGTATTACTTCTTACCTAAACATGCCGAGCGGCCAATCTGGAGTTATCGGCTTTCAGTAGTGGCATTCTGGGCATTCGTTTACAGCTATATCTGGGCTGGACCTCACCATCTTCACTACAGTGCGATTCCGGAATGGGTACAGTCTCTGGGAATGGTGATGAGTGTGGTTCTGTTAGCACCGTCTTGGGCAAGCATGATTAATGGCATCATGACGGTGAGTACAGCCTGGGAAAAACTGAAAACCGATCCAGCTCTGAAGTTTATCGTACTATCTCTAGCGTTCTATGGTCTTGCAACATTCGAAGGACCGATGATGGCCTTCCCAAGCGTCAACGTTGTCAGCCATTTTACCGATTGGACTATCGGCCACGTACACTCCGGTGCATTGGGCTGGAACGCGATGATCACCTACGGCACGTTTTACTATCTAGTACCAAGGCTGGTTGGTGTTGATCTTTACAGTGTGCGTCTGGCCAATATTCATTTCTGGTTGGCGCTGGCTGGCACTATGCTTTATGTCATGGCTATGTGGGGTGCAGGTGTTTCCCAGGGCCTGCTTTGGTTAAGCGTCGATGAAATTGGCGAGCTCAGTTTTAGCTTCAAGGACATCATGGCAAGTATGGCTCCTTTCTACGGGCTGCGTCTTATTGCAGGCTTGATTTTCCTCGGAGGCACAGTACTGATGGCATTTAATTTATTCATGACTCTTAAGGGGCGACATGCCGTTAAGGTTCAGATTCCGGCGGTCGACCCCGCCTATGGAGTTGCCTCATGAGTGGACTTTCATTACACAAGAAGATCGAAGAAAACATTGGTCTGCTAATTTTTGGAATTCTCGTGGTTTCGTCTATCGGTGGTCTAGTACAGATCGTGCCGATTTTGAACCAGGAAAGCCTGGAAACAGCGACAATAAATACCCGTGTTTATTCTGCAGTTGAACTGACCGGAAGAGACATCTATATCCGCGAAGGCTGCCATGTATGTCACTCTCAACAGATCAGACCACTGATTGCAGAAGTTGAGCGTTATGGGCCTTATTCCAGAGCAGGCGAGTTTGTTTATGACAGGCCGTTTCTTTGGGGTTCAAAGCGAACCGGCCCTGACTTGCATAGGGTCGGAGGAAAATTCTCTGATGATTGGCATCGAATACATCTGATTGATCCGCGAGAAGTGGTAAGCAAAAGTATTATGCCGGGCTACCCTTGGTTAGCTGAAAGAGATGCCACGCAAGCTGGAGATATCTCAGCGAAGATGAGCGGGCTTAAGTTTCTTGGCCATCCCTATAGTGACGAAGAAATTGCATCAGCTCCCGAGCAATTGGAAGGCTTGAAAGAGATTGATGCCCTGATAGCGTATTTGCAAATGCTCGGCACCGGGCTGAGTGAGGAGCAGACACTATGACAATGTTTATATTTATTGGCGACATGTTAGTGATGGCATTTATGGTTGGCCTCGCGCTCTGGTTTAGCTACAGAGGCAATGATGAGCAGATTGACCAAACTGCACGCCTACCACTGGAGGACGATTAATATCATGGCTGATTTGCCTACAGGATTTTGGGGTGGTTGGATTGTAGTCCTAACACTGGTCGGATTAATTACACTTGCCTGGCTAGTGTTCAGCATCTATTTCTCCGCTGATGCAAAAAAGGAGCCCGAAGTAGAACCGGTTTGGGATAGCAATCTCCGAGAAGGATCGAATGCTCCTCCGCTTTGGTGGTTTTGGATGATTCTAGCCGCCATGGTTTTCTCAATAATCTATTTGATGCTCTATCCCGGGCTCGGAACATATAAAGGCTTGTTGAATTGGTCTCAGGGCTCTCGTCTTGTCGAGAGCTATGAGGGCTACAATGAGAGCTTCGCTCAAGTAAGGGCTGACATTGCGGCCACCAGTCTTGCCGAGATTCAGAATGACTTGGGTCTGATGGAAACGGCAGAGCGTATCTTCGCCCGTGAATGTTCTACCTGCCATGGTCCTGACGCTCGAGGTCAGGCGTCAATTTTCCCGAATCTAATGGATGTTGATTGGCAGTGGGGATCCAGTGCTCAAGATATCGAGCTGACAATTCGCAATGGAAGAAATGCCAATATGCTGGCGTGGGAATCTATACTCGGGGTCAATGTTGGGCCGGTTGCAGACTATGTTATGCAGCTTGGTAACGACGGCATCGAAACTCATGCTGGCAAAGCTGCTTACGACCAAAACTGTTCTGCCTGTCATGGTGTAGATGGTAGTGGCAATATCCTGCTGGGCGCGCCTAACTTGGCAGATGATATTTGGTTATACGGTGGTGAGTTGGAAGAAATTCAGGCTTCAATTGCCTCCGGTAGAAATGGCGTAATGCCTGCCTTTGGCAAACGTCTGGACGATGCTCAAGTTAAGCTACTGGTGGCCATGCTGGCTCGTTAGAACTTCATATAAACCTGTAAAAACTGCATATTAAGTAGATGCTAGAGCTAGCTTAGATTTTTGTGCAGAAGACAGATCGCACGAGAAGGACTGCACAATAAAGCTTGAAAGCTTCAGGCGCAAAGTTGCTACAAAGTGGTAGGGGGTCAGTGTAAGCTCTGATCTCTTGCCGCAAAACTATTTATCACCTGGCGAGGTCTAGAGATAAATAACGGCTAGATCACATACTGCCTTAGCTGTCCTTCCTAATCGATACCGACATTTGTTTCGACACCGACACTTATTTTGGCAGCGACACTTATTTCGACACCGACCCCCACCTCCGAGGATAGGAGGAGTCTCCAATCTAACACCCCATCATTTCCAATCCAGGCTACTCTTGGGTGACATTTACAGGAGCTTTCTAAAGGATAGTGAGTGTTGGGCAGAGAGTGTTAGAAGAGAGAGGTAGACGGAGAGAGTGAGGCAGCGCTAGATAGATTTCAGAATTACCAGCTCAATCCTTAACTATCAATGTTGATCCCGGACAAAAATCACTCGTATTTACTCAATATTATCCTTCGCGATAGTGATATTATTGCTGATGTTCTGGCGCTAAAGAGAACGGTAAATAAAACCGGAAAACAAATGAAAGATGCAGTGAGATTAACTGCTTTGAAAAACCAGCCAGGGACTCAAGAGCCATAATGTTTATAAGCCAGAGACAATCCAGCAATAGATTCAGGGGGCAAGAGCATGTTTCTCAGGCTTGAGTCTAGCTCTATCGCTATGTGGGTAGCGGAATCACTATGGGCTTATCCAATACTGCTAGCCATTCACATTGTCGGCCTGGCGATTGTGGTGGGCATATTCTCAATGCGCGATCTGCGTCTATTGGGAATGTTTCCCGGTATTCATCCCGCCGCATTTTTGCCTCTAAGCAAGATGGCCTGGATTGGTTTCATTATTAACGCTATTTCCGGAATTCTTCTATTTACTTCTCAAGCAGTAACCTTTGTTGGTAATGTTCCGTTTCTGCTGAAAATTGCCGCCATTATCGCCGGGATGGTCCTGGCGGGGATTATTCAGTCTCGATTACGAGGTGAACTTGCGATCGATTCTGCAAGTGCTGCTGAAGCCAATAACGCGGACTACGCTATTAGCGATTCGACAAAATACATCGCTCTGGTTTCACTTTTACTTTGGATGGCTGCGATTGTTGCTGGCCGTCTAATAGCCTACATCTGAGTAGGGATGATTATGTTGGAATCTTTTTCCTTATCACTAGCCGAAACTTCACTGAGTCAGTGGATACTACTCACATACTGGCTATGGCCAATACTTGAGATCATCCATTTCATCGGGCTCTCACTTCTACTTGGTGGTTTGATCGTTATCGATCTGCGTATGGCCGGTCATTTCAGGGCACTAAATCAGGTAGGGACTCATCAGTTGTTGCCGTTCGTATTCATTGGCTTCGCACTTAACCTGATCACCGGAGCACTCTTCTTTATTGGCGACCCGATGCGTTATTCAATCAACATTGGTTTTCAGATAAAGATGGTATTAATAGTGATCGCGGGACTAAATGCATTGTTGTATTACTGGAAGATAAACCCAGTGATTCATGGCTGGGATCCGGATGCCAATCCACCCCCTATCGCAAAATTCGTTGCTTATACGTCCTTGATCACATGGACTGTCGTCTTGCTCTGCGGTCGTTTGATTCCATATGTAGGCACAGGCTAGCCACAACTCGCTGAGAGACTCCTCTCTTTTGTAATAATTCCAGAGCTCTTCGATTTCGCTTAAGCAGGGTAGGTTATTTTCGCGAGGGTCATAAAATTCGGGGCTGGATTTTCGGCCAGCCCCATAACTCTTTCTGTCAGCAATTGAGACTTATCAATCGTGAAGGCTGTTACCTGAGGTTTCGGTTAGCATCATCACGCAAATTAGTGATGCTACAGAAGCCCCCGCCATATACACAGACACCCAGATAATATCGTATTGCGTCCATAGAATAGTCGCTATGGTCGGAGCGAACGCGCCGCCGACAATGGCGCCAATTTGATAACCGAGAGAGGCTCCTGAATAACGTACTTCGGTGCTGAACAGCTCGGTGTACAAAGCCGCTTGCGGGCCATACATCATTCCCAGAAAACAAAGTCCGCCGGTAATGGCCAGAACGATCATCCAGAAGCTCGAGGTATCAATAAGCGGGAAAAGTGCAAACGCCCAGACGCCCATTAACACGGCACCGATCATGAAGATGCCCCGTCTTCCATTGCGATCGGAATAGCTCGCCGCAAAAAACTGGGTTGGGATTTGTATCGCGGATGCAACCAATACAGCGAGCAGCATTGTATCTCGACTCATTCCCGCCCCATCGGGGTCGCTGCCGTAGGCAAGCACGAAACCAATCAGGATATAGAAGCAGACCTGAATCGATAGAAATGCCCCAGCGGCAAGTCCGATGGTTTTGGGGTATTTAATAAGCGCTTCCAGCACAGGTGATCGTCGAACTGGCGCCGCAGCCACATCATCAGCATGTTTCTCTTCTTTGGCTGCCTCGAGTTCCTTGAAGGCATCTGTCTCTTCCAGATGTAGCTGGATGTACATGCTGACACCGATCAATAAAACGCTGGAGATGAAGGGTATTCGCCAGCCCCAGTTCATGAAAAATTCTTCAGAAACAGTTGCACTAATAGCGATGAAAGCGAGATTGGCCAGGATTACTCCAACGGGAGCGCCGGCTTGGGCATAGGCTCCATAATAGCCTCGCTTGTCCGCAGGGGCGCTTTCGGTAACCAGTAGCATGGCGCCACCCCATTGGCCTCCGATAGCCAGTCCCTGAGCGAACCGTAATACGGTGAGCAGTATAGGGGCGGCAATGCCTATGGTTGCATAGGTGGGTAACAATCCAATCATGGTTGAGGCTATACCCATCATGATCAGGGCCAACACCAGAGTTCGTTTACGACCGACCCTGTCGCCAAAATGTCCAAACAGGATGCCGCCGATAGGGCGGGCAATGAAGCCGAAGGCAAAAGTACCGAAGGAAAGTATCAATGCCATGGTTGGCGTACTTTCCGGAAAGAAAGCGGTGGGGAATATCAGGGCAGCAGCGGTGCCATAGAGGAAGAAGTCATACCACTCGATACTGGTGCCAGCCAGTGCCGCCATTGCCACCTTTCTCATATTGGATTTTAAGTGAGCGTCAGCGTTGTCCTGATTATCTGCAGCGGTATTTGCTGTCATGTTCCCTCCGGAATCTTATATTTTTTTTGCCGGAGTCCGCTCTAGGGCTCCGATTAACAGCTTGGAAGCATATCAGGAAATGCCGGGCAAAGGTCAATGTTTGAGAGCATCAAACTTAGGGAGAGAATGACTAGTCAGGATTTCTGGGTACAAATATTCTGACAATGGTTTCATCATCGTGAAACATCAAGTGTTTCAGCGCGGCAAGCACGTGTAACACCACCAAAATCAGCAATGCTGTAGCCGCGAAAGAATGAAACATCAAAGCAATATTGGCGAGTTCGCTATTGTCAGCCAAGCTCCACGCCATGATCGGACCAGAGATGATCATCACAGCAAGCGTGGCAAGTATTACAGTGTGGGCGATGCGGGCAATCTTGTGAGTCAGCTCTGTCTGCCCTCTGACATGGGGGTGTGGGGATAGGAATCTCCACAAAATTCTTCCCGCCAGCAAAGCCCAGACACTAAGTCCAATTGCTATATGCAGTGCTCGTCGGTCATCAACCTCGGTCACTGGAAGGTAGGAAATGCTATTGCCCAGAAACCACAACAGACAAATAGCGATAGCAGTCACCCAATGCAGGGCAATTGATATCCAGCCGAAGGAATCTGGCTGGTCATGAAGTGAGGGTATCTTACTCATAGGAAGAGGTGGAATGTTCGGGTCTGGATCGAAAAAAGGCTGCACTCCAGATTTTGGAGATACAGCCCTGTCTATTCATATCAGACGTTCGGTTCCAGCTCTGGTATCCGACTCTCATATTCAAAAAAGTCATTTCCGATTAAGAACGTCGATTGATGCTCGCTTACTTATACTTCGATGGAAAGAAACGTACTGAAGCTCTGGACGATTCAGGATCGCAGTCATAGGTAGACAACTGGTAGCCTGGGCGCGCTGGTACCCATCTCGTAGTATAGGAAGTTGGTTCCAGCAAGAACATTGGATCTTCTACTTCCAGGGTTACTTTAAGATCCTCTCCATCACGCCAGTAGCGTTCGCGGACGATTTTCTGGGAGGACGATGGAATGCCATTATAGTCATCGAAGCCAGCTACATCGAATACGAAGTGAGTAGTAGTGATTACAAGCGCATCATCCTCGTAATGACCTACTGAAAAGCCCTGGATGCCGAAATCAACAGAGCTAGGCTCGCGACCATCCATCCAGATTGTTCTTAGCTGATCGTCTTTTTCGTATCTCAGTAATACACGGTCAGGCCACTGAGTAACCTGCATATGATAGGGGTCATATTGAATTGCCGGTGAAGATGCTGGCTGACAATCATATTTAGGAGCCATAATCTCATCCCAAACCTGTTGATAGGCGAGGGCACGTTCATTCAATTTAGGGAAATTTTCATCACCCCAGGGCACTGTTTCGCCATTAACTGGTCGTGCGCCAAAGCCGCCATCCCAGACGCCTGACAGATCGGGAACACTGGCTACCTGAGCGTTAAGTGGCGAAGAGATCAGGCCCAGGGCCAGAACTAGCGAGCTAATAATTGCGGATTTCTTATTCATAGTTTTTCCGATTGTTAGTACAGCTTTCATAAATTCTCCAGACTTCGAGTTTTGGACGCCGGAAACCTATCGATTCTGTGATGCGTCTTCAACACGGCCACCTTCCAATACTGGGCTGCCGTCAGCTCTTGTCATGCGTACGCAGCAAAGGCCCGTTGAACCGTCAGCTCGTGAAGGTCGTCCTGAGGCTTTAACCATCGTTCCTATTGGTAATGTTTCGGGGGTCCAACCTACGCGACGCAGACCAACCGGAGCGCCAAGCTCGATCTGCCATTCAGTGGTTTCGCCACTGGCATCGGTTACGTCCACAAACAAGAAAGCGTGTGGATTTCTGAATACGAAACGAGTCACGGCTCCCTCGATGTCTACTCTTTTCTCTGGGTCTGGATCATAGAAAGGGGTGCTCGAGTGGTGAGCCAGAGCGGGTGCGACAAAAAGCACAAAGGCTGCTGTAGCTATGCTGGCACTTGCTGTGATCCAACGGCGAGTATTCATTGTAATCTCCGGTATCTAGTTGATTTTCTTGTGTGTTAATCACTCAGAGAATAATGAGTATCGCTACCGGAGTCAATGACCCAGAACGTGACAAATAGTGTCTGTTTGGCTGAAAATATAGAGTTTAACCTGACCCTGTATTTATGAAAAAATTCATCGCGAGAGTAGGGAAAAGTTAAGGGTTAGAATATCAGTTCCTGACTAGGACATTCGTTTCAAGAATGGCTGTTTGTCCAGGAATTGATGTTTGAGCGCTGCCAGTATATGGATAGCGATAAACAGCTTAAACAGAAGAGACACTATCTCATGTACTTCATGAAAAACTTGCAGCAGTCCTTCATTGTGCCCGACGGTAATATTTACTAATCCAAAAACGCGAACGTCCTGATCAAAAACCATGCCCTGAAGAATGCCACTCAACACCATGAGCAAGGCGAGAAGGTAGAAGCACTTGTGCATTATCGAACCCCACTTCTGTTCCCAGGGTTTCAAGTTCGATAGTGGAGCCACCGGATTTTTCAGACGCAGACGAAAACGCGCAATCATCAGCAATAAGATGATGATTGCTCCGCCGGAATGAACCATAAGGATGTTGCCTTGTTCGGCACCCTCAAGACTCGACACAAGTTCGCCGCTGACGAATAGCCAGAATAAAATCAGAACAGCCAACAACCAATGCAAAACTTTTTGCGATCGCGCGTAGGAGTTGTTCATATTGTGTCCATCCTCTTTTAATCGAGTGTAAGTCTCACGAATTGATTAGCGCTCATTCTCGTTCTCACCTCAATCCTAAGGCAGCCCTAGTGGCCCTGCTCAAACACTACCGTGAAACTAACTGGAACAGCGCGACTGATACTTGGTAAACCCGCCACTTCGCGAAGCGCCTCTACACCCGCAACCAGCCCTGCCGACTCTGCTGTAACGATCACAGGCTTTAAAGTAGATGCTACTAGTCCATGCCCGGTACGCACGACCATCAGATCTGTCGTGAGTGAAGAGCTTGATCCGTGCAAAGACAATTCAAGCTGAACTTGCATTGTCTTAATAGTCCCTGCTTCCAGAGCGGCAAGAGCTTCGATATCCACATTTCCTGTAACAGTAGCTACCGGAAAAAGATTGGTTTCAAACAACATGGCTTGCATACGTTCATTGCGAATGGGGATCATGGTGTTAACACTTGCCAGTTCAATAGTGATTTCAACATCACCTGAATCGCCTATGGTTCCCGACAGCATTTCGAAAGTGTGCACCTCGGCTACGTGCTCGGCTTTTACCGTAACAAAGCTAAGCTCGGAAGCCTCATTATCCAGAGACCAATGTGCCTGGGCAGTGTTTAAGGTAAATAGTGTTGAGAATAGTATTGAGAATATAGTTACTGAAATTTTAACCAGTGATTTGATAGCCATGCCTATTTCCTTATGTTTGGCGGGTTTGCCGAATTTCATAGTGATTGAATATTACAGAAAGCTTCGAATTTCTCAATTATTTGTGAAGCGAAAAGTTGAGAAATAGCTGAACCGAATTAGGACTAAAGAGAGCAAAATAGGCTGAATAGAAGACTAATGCTAGCTTGAGCCTTATGCTAGACTCCTAGACAATTGGTCGCTTAGTAGTCTTTTTGGTATTAAAAAAGAAGCTAAATACCATATCACATGGCATTTGCTGGATAAGGCTCGACCTTCTCTGGCAATAAGTACCTAAATAGAGGTTGTTTTTATGCATGTTCGTAAGCTTAGCTTCGCACTCACCGCCTGCCTTTTCAGCTCCTTGAGCTTGGCTCAATCCGCTGAAACTTACCAGGTACCCAGAACTGAATTTGGCCAGCCAGATTTTCAAGCAGTTTGGGGAACCAGATTCAATACCATGCTGGAGCGTCCAGAAGGCCTCCCTCTGGTGCTGTCACCCGGGCAGGCTAATGGCTTCGCTCAGACAGTTGCTCAAGGGAATGAAGACAACACCGATCCTGACATTGATATTTTTGGTCCGCCGGTACTGGCAATAGTAAACGGTGAGTATAGAAGCTCAGTGATTGTATACCCAGAGAATGGCGTGCTTCCCTATAACGAACTTGGCACTCAAAGATCCGCTCATTCGTATTTCGGAGGAGTTGGTTACGATGGCCCAGAGCAGAGGCCTGGTACCGAGCGTTGCATTGAGGCTTGGCATTCACCACCCATGCGAGCTTTCATGTATCAGTTGTATAGTGGCTTTGTGCAGACTGAAGATACGATAGCGATCATAAGTGAAGAAGTCGTGCCGCTTCGTATCATTCACATGAACGGACACCAGCGTCCAGATGCAATAAGAACCATGGAAGGACATTCGGTAGGGCACTGGGAAGGAGACACTCTAGTTGTAGAGACAACACATTTCAGCGATGTAAATCCAGAGCGTGCCACTATCGGTCGGCCGATGTTATTAAGTAGTGAAGCCCACATAACTGAGCGATTCACCCGTACTTCTGATACGGAGCTGAACTATCAGTTTTCGGTGAATGATCCCAGGTATTACACCGAAGCTTGGCGAGGTGAGTTCTCATTCACTAGAAATGAAGAAAGCGATCATATTTACGAGTATGCCTGCCATGAAGGAAATTACAGCATGACCGGTGCGTTAAGAGGTGAAAGATATCTGGAATCTGAAGCTGCAAAAGCTGCAAATGACTGAGGGTTCATTTAATGAAATCCCACTGGCGGCTCACTTAAGCCCGTCGGATTCTGAGCAGAGCTGAAGCTTGAAAGAATGTAATCAATGTGGGAAATGCTGTACAAAATACGGACACGGCGGGCTGTCCGCAACTGAAAGTGAACTAGAGTTTTGGGAGACATTTAGACCCGATATATTCAGATATGTTCAGCGAGGAGAAATCTGGATTGATCCTGAATCAGGTAAGCAGCTTGAGCGATGTCCTTGGCTAAGGCGTGCTCCCAATAAAGAGCTATATACCTGTGATATCTACCTGGATCGACCCGATGATTGTAAATTCTATCCAGTGACTATATCTCAGATGGTAGACGATCAATGTGAGATGCTGGAAGTACAGGATCTGTCAGATAAGAAAAAAGCGCAGAATGTACTCGACAAGATCATGATAGATAGCCGCCCTGCGGTTAATTTCGATTAAAGATATTGGCTTGGATGGCGTTAAATCAGTGCAGTATCGAAATTTCAATATCTAGCCTGACAGAGTAAGAAAGAACATAAGTGCGATACGCATTCTTCATTACTCAACTATTTTTCTAAACTATTAATCCCAACTACTAATCTGGACTACGGGAAGACTGAGGACAAAACGATGAGTGAAGAAAAAAGAAGCGAAAATGGCCGAAGGAGTAGCGAGAGAAGAAAGGGTAGCGATAGTAAAGTTGCGTATAAAGGGGAGGATCGCAGAACTTCTGACCGGCGAACAGGAGAGCGTAGAAAATAGAATGTAGAAAGAAGAATTCGCTGATCAATCTCCAATTTGAATTCACAGAGACAAGAACAGGGATTAAATAGCTTAATCCAAATTATTCCACGCACTTCAACCTTCTGACCAATTGGTTCTTATGGCTGTTAACAAGTCTGAATCAAAATTTGTGGCCAAGCGCCGGCGTCTCAAAGCGATGGGACCATACAAACCTCAATTCTCATTGGGGCTGGATAGCGCAACATCATCTGGCAAAGACTATTACCGAAGCCTTCCTTTTAAGCGATCCTGGATTGCAATACTCATCTCCGGTGCCTTCCTTGCTATGTTCAGCACGCCCTTATTCACTGTAGGCGGGTCCTTGCTTGATGCGGGAGATGGCGGCCTTTTTTCACTGGTATCTCTACTATTCACTGGGTTTTGGTTACTTGGTTGGTCTACTGGTGTCGCAGTTCTGCTTATTCTATTTCTCATTCTTGTTTTTGGCAGAGAAACTCTTCGCGTGAACCAGGGCGATTTAATTCTGCGCGTCGGGCTTTTTGGAATTGGCTTTGGTGCCCGATACCGCAAAGAGCTGGTCAGAGACTTCCGTAGTCAGCAGCCAGACGAAAGTGCAGGAACAGGATGGAGAGGACCACATCTGGTATTCAATTATGGCCGTGAAGAAATAGGCTTCGGGTCTGCTATTGACGAGGAAAGGGCGCAATTTTTGATTACGGAACTGCGGGAATTATTTCCATCGGAAAGTAGCCCGCCTGCAAAACTGGATTTTTCTGCAATGCAGGAAAAGATCAGAATGCCCGGGCCGCCAATGGTCGGAATTGAGACCGGTAATGCCATTGGTATTACTTCTTTATCAAGCTTGGCTCTTCTTGTCGCAAACCTCATTCCAATACTGGGTGTTCTTTTGTATGACTGGGATATCGGGGAAGTTATGCTGCTGTTCTGGGCAGAGAGCGCAGTTATCGGCTTTTATAATCTCCTTAAACTCGGCAAAGTTTCAGGCTGGGCCGTGCTTTTTTATGGGCCGTTTTTTGTTGGCCACTATGGCGGTTTTATGGCGGGTCATCTGCTCTTTATCTATGCCTTCTTTGGTTCAAGCATCGCGGGCGAGGGAGATATTTCAACTGCCGAAGTGTTCGCTGACTTTCTTCGCTTGGCACCAGCACTTCTCGCTTTTTTCATAAGTCACGGGATTTCCTATTATGTGAATTTTCTCGGCCGAAGAGAGTATATTGGCAAGGACACAGGGAAACAGATGGGAGAACCCTACCGTCGGATTATCATTATGCATGTGACGATAATTTTTGGAGGGTTTCTGACAATGATGTTTGGTTCGGCAGTACCGGCGCTGACCTTGCTGATTTTGTTAAAGACAATCGCCGATCTTCGCGGGCACTTATCACAACACGCTGGCTGATCATTCATTTTACTGAGATGAAAGCTCTCGAAAGTATTGCCAGCGATTTTGCACACTGAGAAAATCAGGATCAATGACTACATACTCCTATACCTACAATCAGAAGCGTGCTGTCATTTTTGTAGCAGTCTTGTTGATACTCTTTGTTTTCTTCCCCGTAACATTTCGAATTTTATTTGCCGCCGATTACGAAGTTTCATATGGAGCCGGACTTGGATTTTCCACCTGTAGCGATTTTTACATTTCCGATGAGTCGGAACTCAGCCGTTGTACTTCCAGATACAATATTACAGTGGGCAATACGGGCACGGAGATACAGGAACTGATCGAAATCAAGCTGCTGCCAGTCCCCGCTGACAGCTATCTTAATTGGAATGTCTTGGACATTATTGCTACTAACAAGAGCAGTGTAAGACCTGCAATCACTGAACAACGTGAAGTAGAAGAGCTACAGATTCAGATCCGAAATCTTGGCCCCAATCGACTGATCGAATTCAGTCTTACAGGCAGAGGCCTGGAGGCAGCGCAAGCAATGGAAAATATTACAGTCGAAGTGGATGCAATGGGATCAATGATTCAAAGCAACCCCAGGTTGACCCTGGCTTTGCGGTTTATTCGAAATCTGGCCGGGATATTTGGCTTTTAGCAAAGAGCTTGTTTGCGAATTGAGTTTAAATGCAGCGCAGGTATAACCAAAGCCGCGACAGGAAATACAGTTTGGAGGGTCGCTTAGGAGTGAGTCTTAAGAGTGTCGCCGCCAGACTCTGTTTTGCAGACGGGGCTGCAACACTTCGTTTACAGCCGGGCTTCAACACTTCGTTTACAGCCGGGCTTCAACACTTCGTTTACAGCCGGGTTGCAACACTCCTCAATCTTCTATTTCTGAAGTGTATTTATGTAACTCACAACATTCAGAATAGCTTGCTCGTCTCTTAGAGTCTTAGACATGGTGACCATTTGAGCACCAAAGGTATCGTCTTGATGTGATCCTCTTACGCCTGAGCGGAAGTTTTCTATTTGAGTGATCAAGTACCAGTCGTTCTGGCCAGCGAGAGCGGGAGCACCCAAGGCTTCGTTACCTTCTGCATTTGCTCCGTGACAAGCGGCGCAACTTTGAAAGGCAGTTCGTCCCTGTCTATCATTGCCTTCAACCGTTACCGCGGCAGGTACATATTCCCAGCCGCCAATCCAATCAACAAGATCCGTAATACTTTCGTTACTAAGCTTTTCCGCCATGGGCTGCATTTCCAGGCCCGGAATATCTTCGGCATGTGTCCCGCGAATTCCTGCTCTAAAGTTTTCCAGCTGGCGTTTTAAATACCAGCCTTCCATGCCAGCCAATCGGGGAGCTTCGATAGCAAGATTGCCTACACCGTCGGCGCCATGGCAGGTGGTGCAGTAGCGATCATCCATTGTAGCTGCTACTCCTACATCACCCTCTGCTGCGCTAGC
>Ga0233445_1001446_pt1 | contig 18059 bp, 15 predicted proteins | sample SI_124_October20_5_FD_182779 | JGI IMG/M metagenome (GOLD analysis project Ga0233445, IMG submission 182779) | Seawater microbial communities from Saanich Inlet, British Columbia, Canada - SI_124_October2016_100_MG | ecosystem: Environmental > Aquatic > Marine > Inlet | place: Canada: British...
AACAATAAACGGAAACTGTAGAATGAGGTGACGAAAACACCTAATAGTACGCAAACCCAAGCAAATCCGGCCCCTGGAGTTTGTGACAAGTGAACTGCCTCGATAATGGCATCCTTGGAGAAAAACCCAGCAAAGCCAGGAAAACCAATCAAGGCCAAAGTACCAATCAACATGGTAATATAGGTAATCGGTAAATAGCGGGCCAACCCTCCCATCTTACGCATATCCTGTTCGTGATGTAGCGCAATAATGACTGAACCTGCTCCCAAAAACAAAAGCGCCTTAAAAAAGGCATGTGTCATCAAATGAAACACGGCACCCGCATAGGCTGAAGCACCTAGAGCCACTGTCATATAACCCAGTTGAGACAAGGTAGAATACGCCACAACACGCTTAATATCGTGTTGAATAATGCCCAAAAACCCCATAAATAAGGCCGTTATTGCACCAATAACCATGACCACACTTAACGCTGTGGTCGACAGTTCGAATAAGGGTGACATTCTCGCTACCATAAAAATACCAGCAGTCACCATGGTTGCCGCATGAATCAATGCCGATATCGGTGTCGGACCTTCCATCGAATCAGGCAACCAAACATGCAAAGGCACCTGTGCAGATTTACCCATGGCACCCACAAACAACAAAATACAAATCAAAGTAATAACAGACCATTCCAAACCTGGAATAACACTCACCGTTGCGGATGATAATTCCGGAGCTTTAGCAAATACAGTGGCATAATCCAAGGAATTAAAATACATAAGCACGGCAGCAATCCCCAATAGAAAACCGAAGTCTCCCACACGGTTCACTAGAAATGCCTTTAAATTTGCATAAATTGCTGAGTCCCGATCGAACCAGAATCCAATCAAAAGATAAGACACCAGCCCTACGGCTTCCCACCCAAAAAACAATTGTAGAAAATTATTACTCAGAACCAACATAAGCATGGAGAAAGTAAAGAGAGAGATGTAACTAAAAAAGCGAATATAGCCTGGGTCGTCCTTCATATAACCAATGGTGTAGATGTGCACCATAAAAGAAACAAAAGTAACAACCACCAACATTACGGACGACAGTTCATCTACCAAAAAGCCGATATTGAAAGATATGCCATCACTAACCATCCAGGTGTATAACACTTGGTTATACGTGCCGGCTTGATCTATGACGACATGATTAAACACCCAGCAAGAAAGGACAAAAGCAGCACCAACACACAGGTTAGTTACCCAATGAGCCCCAGATCTCCCGATAAACTGCCCTAAAAGCCCGGCACTCAACGTACCCAGCAACGGCAATAAAATGATACTTAATGTGACAGCTTGTATGATTTCTTCCACCACCATTACCCTTTTAGCGTATCCAGCTCTTCAACATTGATTGTCCGTCGATTACGAAACAGCACCACCAAAATTGCCAAACCGATAGCCGATTCTGCTGCCGCAACCGTCAAAATAAAAAACACGAACACTTGACCAGACATATCCCCCATAAAATGAGAGAAAGCAATAAAATTCATATTTACAGCAAGCAACATGAGCTCGATAGACATCAACAAAATTAGGATGTTTTTTCTATTCAGAAAAATACCTGCCAAACTTAGACAAAACAGAACAGAACCTACAATAAGAAAATCCGTTAGTGCTAGCATATTGTCATCCTTAACCTTTTTTCTCGGGGGACAAGTCAACCAGTCTGACACGATCTTCCGCGTTCACTTTGACCTGGTCAGCCGGATTTTGTGTGCGTACACCTGTACGCTTCCGTAAGGTAAGCGCAATAGCCGACACGATGGCAATGAGCAATACTACCGCAGCCAACTCAAACGGATACACATAATGCGTATATAACAATTCGCCTAAAGCCCGTGTATTGCTGTAATGCTCTCCGAGAGGCGCCACTTCCGGCAATGTATACCGTTGCCCTAGAATCGCTAAGCCCATTTCTGCCAATATGACCACACTAACCCCCAAACCAACGGGTAGATAACTGGCAAACCCCTCTTTTGATATTGAATAATTAACATCCAACATCATAACCACAAAGAGGAATAAGACCATAACCGCACCGACATAAACCAGCACCAGCGTAATCGCCAAAAACTCGGCTTGCAACAATATCCACAAAGCTGCACAAGAAAAAAAGGCCAACACCAAGAACAAAGCAGCCCTGATAGGATTCCGCACAGTGACCACCATAGCGGCTGAGAAAATCAACACAGCGGAGAGAACATAAAAAATCAGAGATTCAAGCGTCATGATAAATTCCAGTTAGCGATAAGGCGCATCCGAAGCACGATCTTGCGCAATTTGCGGTTCTAGCTCTTCACCGTATTGCAACAAGGTTTCTTTTGTCAGAACATGATCTCCACGTTCCTCATAATGGTATTTAAATACCCGTGTTTCAACGATCGCATCAACAGGGCAAGCTTCTTCACAATACCCACAAAAAATACATTTAAATAGGTCAATATCGTAACGTGTTGTTCTCCGAGTATCATCATCTCGCGGCTCAGATTCAATGGTGATGGCATTGGCCACACACACGGCCTCACACAGCTTACACGCAATACACCGCTCTTCTCCATTCGGGTAACGTCGTAAAGCGTGTCTTCCCCGAAAACGAAAAGACTGTGGAGTTTCTTCTTCCGGAAACTGCACAGTAATTTTGCGTGAAAAAAGATGACGACCAGTAACACCCAACCCTTTTAAAAGTTCTGACAAGGTTAAGCTTTTCAGTATATATCCAAGATCCATTTACTTAATCCTCAATCAAACCAGGGTGCAAGATCAATCTGAACGGCAATGCCTTCAAAAACCAGCCAAATAATTGTGATCGGAATAAATACCTTCCATCCCAAGCGCATAATCTGATCGTAACGATACCGAGGAAACGTAGCACGAAACCATAAAAACAAGAAAAGAAACAAGGACGTTTTCAAACACAGCCACACAAAACCGGGCACAAACGCAAATAAAGCCCCTAAGCCTGGAATACCTTCAAAAGGCGACAACCAACCACCCAAAAACATCAGACTAGACAATACTGCAATCAGTATCATATTGGCATATTCTGCCAAGAAGAAAACCGCAAAAGCACTACCCGAATATTCCACATGAAACCCGGCAACAATTTCAGACTCGCCCTCAGCAACGTCAAAAGGCGCTCGATTTGTTTCAGCTACCCCAGCAATAAAATAAATCACCATCAACGGAAATAAAGGCAACCAAAACCAATGTAAGAAACTTCCTTGTTGGGCCTCAACAATGTCTGTCAGATTCAAACTACCACCGGCAATAAGAACGCCTACAAGCGCAAAACCCATAGCTATCTCGTAAGAAATAATTTGTGCCGCGGAACGCAACGTACTCAAAACAGCATATTTGGAGTTAGAAGCCCAACCAGCAATTAATACGCCGTAAACACCCAGAGAAGTCATAGCCAGAACATACAGTAAACCTGCATCGATATTAGCCAACACTAGCCCATCACTAAAGGGAATCACAGCCCAAGCCGCCAAACTCGGTCCAATAGCTAACACCGGCGCAATGACAAATAAATAGCGATTAGACTGTGAAGGTACAATAACTTCCTTCATCAGCAATTTCACAACATCAGCAATCGGCTGCAACCAACCACGAGGCCCCACCCGGTTAGGACCAATTCTCACTTGCATATAACCGATAATTTTACGTTCGGCATAAGTCAAATAGGCGACACACAATAAAAGTGGGACGACGATGACGACAATTTTAATAATTGTCCACAGTAATATCAGAAACCCTTCTATGAAACCCATGCAGTATACTCTCTAAAATTACCCCACAAACAGGAGACGGAACTTTATCAGGAATCTTCTCTAAATCCAATCCCCAACATGAACAACAATCTCTATAGCCGCCAAAATTTTTATCCATGTATGTTAGCATAGTGATATTCGTTCCCGAACTGACCATGAATCATCATGCGACATTACTCATTCTTCATTCAAAAACTAATCCTATACTATCCATGGACCAAAGGACTGGAATTCTTAATGAGAAATATTCCAGCCTTTCTTACCAAAAAACCTGTATACGGAAAAACGTATTTTGGTAGCACAATGCTATTAAACTTACGTGAAAAGTTATCTTGGCATATCTTTGCCACGGGACGATGGGAAACAGCAGAATCTGCCACTCTAGAAAAAACTCTCAAAACCGCTCATACGTTTTACGATATTGGCGCCAACATCGGTTATTTTTCACTCATGGCTTCCAATATTATCGGTTCCTCTGGCAAAGTATATGCCATTGAGGCTTCTCCCAAAAACGTGTCATCTCTGCAACAAAATATTTTACTCAACAACCACAGCAACATTATCGTGTATCCTTATGGATTATCTCATCACACCGGTAGCGGTCTAATCAACCAGCATGCCGAAAGTGGCATGTCGAGTTTTCTCCCAAACTTTAAGACCGAGGAACAGTATACTGTCCCCCTCATTCCCTTAGACGAACTAATAAGAGCAGAACACTTACAACCACCCGACGTGATTAAAATTGATGTAGAAGGCATGGAGCTGGACGTCATTCGTGGCATGAAATCAACGTTGTCCGCCAATCGACACATCACCTTACTCGTGGAAATTACGGCAGAATTTTTGGAATCACAGGGAGACAGTGAAATAGAACTGTACAAAATACTCTTTGATTACGGTTTCCGAAAATCTCAACTTATTCACCCAGTAGCGTATCAACATGCCGGAAAAACTGGGTACCAAACAAATGTGCTATTTGAGAAAGAGGGCCTAGCAACAAACGCCGCACCCAGGAGTGCTGTACAAGTCGAGACGTGACACTTGCGGCAAAACCAATCGAGTCTGCCCCTTTACCCAACGCGCTAAAGACAACAAGTTCGACCGGTCAAAACCGTCTAAAGCGTCTAATTGCTGATGATCTAAAGCCTGATAAACCGGCTGAAACAACCTTTTTACATCACCATAATCGATCGTCCACCCCATGACGGGATCTAATGGTGCCGACAAATACAACCGTAATAAATAACTGTGTCCGTACAATAAACCACTCTCTGGATAGCGAATGGCACTTTCAAAACGTCTGTCCTTCCAAATCTGATAGTTCTGACCGTCGTAATGACACCCCGCAGTTACGGTTTCGGTCACAGACACCCGGGTTAATGACAATAAACCTGATACTAATTTACGCCACAACCAAGCTGCTAATACTTCACTCGTCGGGTTTTCCAAACCGGGAATCTTATTTAAACAATTATGATTCAATTGCTGGTAAAGAACTTGCCAACAACGATCGATATCTTGCACTGATACCCCTGCCGTCTGTTTTACACGCAAAGTCACCACAAAACCGTGACCATGCATACGACCACACTGATGCCCCTCTGGCACATTAGGTAATTGATGGGCTGCTTCGAAACGATACCTACGCAATAAGAACACTGTCCCATCTGGCTGCAGCTCTATAGCCGTATTAACCGGCGCTTCTACCGTAATACATGCCGATGAGGGCAATTGTCCTTGTTGCTGTATCCAGGCCGCAATCTGTCTGTTTGTTGGATGCGATATATACTCATTCACAAAACCGTGGTCCAGTGGAGAAACAGCCTTCTGCAACTGCTTTACAAATTGTTCCGCAGACATCATACCCACATCAGACTCTGGAGCTTCCACTCTTACCACAAAACTGTGCCCGTGCAATGTCTCCAGTTCACGGGCCGCATCAAAGGTACCTTCTGCCAAATAACGGACTAACGTCATAATAGTACCGGATCCTTCAACCCGGCCTGAAAAAAACCTTTAGCACGCAATTGGCAAGAATCGCAGATACCACAAGGCTGCCCTTCGGGCTGTGGATCATAACAACTACTGGTCAACCCGTAATCCACTCCCAAACTGATGCCCTGGCGAATAATCTCGGCTTTAGTTAACTCAATTAATGGCGTATGAATGGTGACCTCTCGTCCTTCTACAGCAGACTTTGTGGCTAAATTTGCCATCGCCTCATACGCTTTGATGTATTCACTACGACAATCCGGATAACCACTATAATCCAACGCATTAACCCCAATAAAAATATCAAACGCCTCCAACACTTCAGCCCAAGCCAAAGCAAAAGACAGAAAAATGGTATTCCGGGCCGGCACATACGTAACTGGAATACCCTCGCCCATTTCATCAACACTGCGAGCGGTGGGCACTTGAATATCGGCCGTTAATGCCGAACCACCAAATAACCGTAAATCGATATCCGTCACCACGTGTTGCGTAACGCCCAAATGACGAGCCACTCGCTCTGCCGATACCAATTCAATATCGTGGCGTTGGCCATAACGAAAAGACAAGGCATAGGCATCAAAACCAGCCGCTCTTGCTAGCGCCAACGTTGTTGCCGAATCTAATCCACCACTTAATAACACCACTGCTCTTCTATTTTTAGACATCCTTATCCTCAAACCATTCCAGCCAGAAGCGACTATGATATACTTGCCGCTTACCGACTGACAAATCGATTCCCCCATATTCTCTTTATTGACGACACCATGCTAACCGAAGTTACCGTTAATCATCTTGCTACAGTAGAACACCTAACACTGGAACTAAACTCTCAGTTAACCGTGATTACCGGAGAAACCGGCGCCGGAAAATCCATTTTACTAGACGCGCTGGAATTTGTACTGGGATATCGCAGTGGAAGCCAATTGATTCGTCACGATTGCAACCGTCTTGAAGTCACAGCGGCATTTGATATTCGCACACTACCACAGATCTTACTGTGGCTAAAAGACAACGACTTAGACAGTGACGAGGAATGCCTACTGCGTCGAATTCATCATCGCGAAGGGCGTTCTAAAGCCTATCTAAATGGCCATCCCGTCCCTTTACAAACCCAAAAAACATTGGGCGGACTACTGATGGACATCCATGGACAACACGCCCCCCAATCCCTCTTACAAGCCGGCACTCCGCGACAGTTACTGGATGCCTTTGGCGATTATGATCACTTATTATCCAAAGTGACCCACCGATATCAACAATGGAAGCAATGCCATCAGCAATTACACACCTTAAAAACCGCGATTGCACACGATCAAGCCCAACGCGAATTACTGGAGTTTCAACTCAACGAACTCAATACCTTGGAAATGCAGGATAACGAATGGTTGGAACTGACCGAGTTACATACTCGACTGAACCACATGGATACATTAATCAGTAGCGTACAACAACTGACACAAACTCTAACCACTGGGGACCATTCGCTACTGGACCAACTCAATCACGTTGAACAGCAACTGGTTAACCTATCGACTCACGACAGCCAACTGGAAGGCATCAGTCAGTTATTAGGACAAGCCAACATTCAGGTTCATGAGGCCTCTGGGGAACTGCGACAATATAGTGACACATTGGAAAACGACCCCGAACAATTACAACACCTCGAACAAAGATTAGAACTGATTCATAACATTGCCCGAAAATATCGCATTGCCCCAGAAGAAATCCCCAATAAACAACGCGTATTGCAACAGCAATTGGATAAACAAAATAATAACGAACAAGAGGTGTCACGCTTAGAAAGCCAAATGATAAAAAGCAGAGAGGGTTATCTTAAATCGGCACAACAACTCACTCAAATACGGAAAACAACCGCGACAAAACTGGCACAATCCGTGACTCGTTATTTGCATGACCTAGCCATGCCCGCCGGCACCTTTAACGTAAAACTGACTCCCTTAGGTCCCATCGAAAATGGTCAATTTTCTGCCGAAGGCTTGGAATCCATCAATTTTCTTGTCAGCACAAACCCAGGTCAACCCGCTCAACCCTTATCTAAAGTAGCCTCTGGCGGTGAACTCTCACGCATTAGTTTAGCGATTTTAGTGGCTACAGCGCGGGTACGACATACGCCCACACTGATGTTTGATGAAGTGGATGTTGGCGTTGGCGGAGCAGTGGCTGAAACCGTTGGTCGCTTATTACAAACATTGGCCGAATCCAGACAAATCATTTGTATCACGCATCTACCACAAGTGGCTTCTTTGGGAAAACACCATTTACTGGTTGAAAAATCACTGGCTAAAAATTCTGCTCACAGCACCATCCGTCATTTAAGCTTTCAGGAACGTGTGGAAGAAATATCACGCATGCTCGGTGGCGTTAATATTACGGAACAAACTCGAAAACACGCGACGGAAATGATTCGCTCTATGCAATAACTTAGAAAACGTCTAATTTTCGGGTAATTTCTAACGACACTTGGCACAAGTACCGTACAACGTCATACAATGATCTGTTAGTTCATAACCCATTTTTTTTGCTATACTTTTTTGCAACGACTCAATCTCATCATTCATAAATTCTTCCACATTTCCGCAATGCACACATAAAAGATGATCATGGTGATGTCCACTCTCCAACTCAAATACCGAGTGATTCCCTTCAAAATGATGTCGTTTGACAATACCGGCCGCTTCAAATTGGGTTAACACCCGATATACTGTCGCTAACCCTACTTCTTCTCCCGAGTCCAACAGGAATTTATAAACATCCTCTGCTCGTAAATGTTTCTCCTTCGCCTTTTCAAGGATTTCCATGATCTTTAAACGCGGCAAAGTCACTTTTAAACCCACTCGCCTTAAATCTTCACTCGTCATCACACACTCCATTGATCGAAAACTCATACACTAGAATCACCATCCTGACAAAACTGAGTCTACAATTTAATCCTTAACTAACACCAATTCTGCCGTATCCCAGTCACCAACTAGGTGATAATGCTTTTCTACCACGTCATCAACGTCTGACTCTTTAAACAATGCCGCTACACCCAAGGTTCCCAATGCTACGGGAGGTGCGACAGCACCCAACATAGAGGCGGCCGCCAAAAACAACGACGTCGACATAACACTGTCTTCTATTTGGGGGGAAACAACCACCTGCTGGTCGTATCGCCGATTAATCAAGTCGGTATCGCCAAACAAACCCAAATACACCGTATCACTTTGCAATAAAAAGTTATCTGTGTGGGCAATACCATCCTTTAATTGAAAGTCTCCGGTAATTTTTTGATACAACAACCCGCTTTTCAATGCACCTTTTAGAAAATCTAAACTGGCCCTGCGCACTAAACTCTGCATCCCAAACAAGCCAAACAATTTTCCACCCAAGCCCGGATCAATATCTCGTAAACGGCCCTTCCCCACATGTACATTAAGATTGGCTTCCACATTTTTCAAAGAAAAGTCTGCCGGACCACCGAACCAAGAACCTTGCGCAACAAACTCTGATCTCCCTTTTCGAAAACTACTCTGATATCCAAATTGCGACAAAATATCCTTTAAATTACCCCCCGACAACGTCACTTTAAAGCGCGTTTTCTGTTGCCCATTTTGCGGAGCCAACCACACACCTTCTGAATGAATATTGACATGAGGCGAAGTAATTTCCAAACGTTTTAAGCGTAAAGCACGATCTTTTGCTGGCTCGATTTCTAATGACACCTTGCCCATACTAATATCGTTAATCTGTAAGTGATCACATTGAAGATGTATCGCCGGAATAGATGCCGGATCAAAATCACTTAATAAACTGGCCGACGAGGCTGTCTGCTCTGTGACCGCCGCTGAAACTTCCTCCGACTCTGGAGAAGTCAACAAAACCAATTTATCCAACTGAACAACAACAGGCCCATCATCATGTAATGACGTTTCGACACGACCACTGGTTTCACGTGATAAAAAATCTGCCGTTAACTGATGATCCTGTTTTTTTATAGACACAGTCACATCCTGCCACAAACGCCCTCCCGCTTCTAATTCACTCACGGCCAAATCTGCCTGCATATTTAGCGCAGTACTGGAAGAATTTGGACTTGACGTATAGAGGTGACGGAGTTTAACCCATTCATCTACTGAAAATTCCGACAACTCCCCCGCCACCAGAAGCTGTGATTTATTCGGTAACACAACTGCCTGTTCACCCAATTGCACAGCGGCTTTCCATGGCTTTCCCTCAGTGTTTTGAAAAACTCCTTTTAGTTCATCACCGTAATGACCATTGACCGTAAACACCTGTGGTTTTTTGGTAATTTCCAGCCACAAAGGCGCTTGATCCTCAGCCGCTTTAGTCATTGGAGCTGGGAAATTCACCCCTAAGCCCACCAAATCTGAAGATAAGGAAATACGCAAGGGTTGGGATTTCCCAACGTTTACTTGCACACGTAACAAAGACGAGCCGGATAAATACGACAACAAACCGGACGAATAACGTGTAGACAACAAATCGGCACTTAATCGAGTATCCACCTGAATATGCGTCATAACGCCTTCATCCTGCTGACTCGAACGAATATTCACCAACGCTTTTTCGCCATACACAGACGCTTCAAGGGCACTATTCTCCAGCCCCTCCCGATTAAAATTCAACACCCCATAAATTCCTGAAATATCCAGTTCTGCCGCACTAAGATGCATCCGGTTACCGTCAAGAAACAACCTGCCCGCCACACCCACCGGCACATTCTTAGGCGCATTCAAGGGAATATCCAACGCTAAATTCAATTTGGACACGCCTCCCGCTCCCAACACAGATAGCGGCTCGGATAGCTTTGAGGCCAACGGAGAATGATCAATAAACTCCTTGGCTAATTCAAGGTCACCATCAACATATCCGGAAATCAGTATCTTCGACGGTACTTGTCGCATATCTCGCAACGTAACATCCACATCACGTATCGCTAACTGTCGACTGTTGGCACGATTAATATGGATATTCATACTCGGCCCACGAACATCTAACTGACCGTGAATCGCCGAAATAGACGGCCAATCTGGCAAATATCGCAGATGCCCACCACGAACATCGGCATGAACACTAAACACACCGCTGTTATCTGTAAACGGAAAATCTGTCAAAGCCCCTTTTAAACGTAACTCTCCATTAGGAATACTCGTTTGCGTAATTGCCGAAGTGAGCCAAGATTTAAGCTTCGAACTAATAACTTTATCCGGTAAAAATACAGCCAAATGAGGGATATTCCCAGAGTGCTGAAATTGTAAATTAAGATCGATTAATGACGATGGCTGTGCGAAATTCAATGACAACAAGCCATCTAGAAACAAACCTTGCCAGTATAATTGAAGCTCAGAAATATCAATCTGACGACGATTAAAATCCCACACTCCATGCGCTAACAATTGCGATAACCCCAACTCTGCCCCAAACACTTTAGGCATATCCAACAACAATTCCTGACTGGATATCTGCCACTGCAACTGTTCTGGATAAAGGTTAACCTGCCCACTCAAACCACTGACTGCCGGAATATGTTCCCACGCATTCCACCCCACATGGGAAAAATGACTAGATGCCGTTAGCGTGGAATCTTGACGATTAAGTGACAACGTCACCTCTCGCAAAACCCCCCACGGGCTTGTCTTTAGCAACAGCTGTTGCTGCTGTGCCGTGAGTATATTGCTATGCTGCAATAAGGGAACCAAGTCATCAATACGCGCAAAAGCCACTTGAATACTAATATTTTCCTGATCCGGACCATACTTACGAACCACCACACTAGACTGTGGCCAACGCGTTTTTCCTTCCCATTGAAAATTATCCAGATTTAATTTCCAACCGGCTTCCTCTGGTCGCCAATGAATATTTCCAGAGACTAATTTAACAACCGTACTGTCGGCATGGCTGGTCGATCCCACCCGGCCCACTCGCACCTTTTTAGCCGCAAATTCCCCATCCAAACCAACAATCTTATTACGCACCAATTCGGTTCGTACGGCGGCTTCCAAATCAGCATTTTGAACGCTTAAGCCCGACCGAGTGAATTGAGACAACCCTAATGCTTGCCACGGCACAGAATCTAAACGTACGGCAAAAGAACTCTTCTCCAGCCCCATGACTCCAGTAAACAACACGCCGGCTTCACCAGATGAACGCACTAGGACTCCACCACCACTGACATCCATTTCATTATTCTGACGCTTACCGTCAATGTTCACCTCTGAAAGAATAAAATGCTTACCAGACTGTAGATTTTTCCAACCAAGTCGACTGTTTTTGACTTGCAAACGTTGCCAAACCAGCGGCAATACCCCAGCTACTGATGAAGATTCTAAACCCTTTTCGGAAACCTCTTCACTTCCCCAATCCTGAATAGTTAAACGGTATTTTTGATCCTGAATTAATGTTAAATTTACCCCATCTAACGTAATCATCCCCACCTTTAGTCGCCCAGAAAACAAAGACTCCCAGAGTAATAAATCCACTTTCACAGATTGGACACGAACCGGAACAGCTAAAGTTTCCTCATTGTGAATAACCAAATCTTCAATAATAAACCGAGGAGTATGCCAAGAGGACTCGACCCGAATTTCTTTCAGGGTGATTGGTTGACCTACTGATTTACTGGCAAATTGAACGATAGGCTCTTGATATTGCGACACTAACTGAGGCAAGTACTGCAAAAAAGCCGCCGATGATAAAAACAACAAAACAACGACAAACAATCCCAAAATAAAGCTTTTGCGGATACACCAGCAAAAACCGGCCACACAGATATTCACATCAGAACCACATCGAATTGTTCACGGGTGTATAAAGGTTCAGATTGGAAGCGAATCGGTTTTTCTATACACGTTTCCAATTCAGCCACACTATGTGATTCTTCATCCAACATGCGGTCAATCACATCCTGATGGGCCAATACTAGAAATTGTTGTGCATCATCATATTGCCTAGATTCCCGCATAATTTCGCGAAAAATATCGTAACAAATAGTCTCATCTGTTTTTAACGAACCTCGACCACTACACGTCGGACAACTCTCACACAATACGTGCTCAAGGCTTTCACGAATCCGCTTCCGTGTCATTTCTACCAAACCCAATTCCGATACGGGAAAGATACAGGTTCGAGCATGGTCTTTTTCCAGTTCTCGCTCCAAATTACGCATCACCTCGGAACGATGACGCTCACTACTCATATCAATAAAATCGAGGATGATAATCCCACCCAAATTACGCAAACGTAATTGCCGGGCAATCGAGTGAGCCGCTTCTAAATTAGTTTTAAAGATGGTTTCTTCCAGATTCCTATGACCAACAAAGGCCCCCGTATTCACATCGATCGTACTCATGGCTTCTGTTTGATCAACCACTAAGTAACCACCTGACTTTAGCACCACCTTACGCTCTAGCGCGCGTTGAATTTCGTCTTCTATGGAGTACAAATCAAAAATCGGTCGGTCTTTATTGTAATGTTCAATACGCTCTTCCAATTCTGGAATAAATTTTTGCGTAAAAGAAAGCACTTTTTGATAATCCGATAACGAATCAATACGAATTCTTTCTACGTCATTAATCGACAAATCCCGAATGGTACGCATCATAAGAGACGGATTTTCATGCACCAAAGGTTCGTTAGAATGATGTTTTAATCGATAATTAATGGCTTCCCAAGTGCGACATAAGAACTTGGCTTCCTGCTGCAATCGTTCCGGTTGAATCCCTTCTGAAGCGGTTCTCACAATATACCCACAGTGCAATTTACTTTCCGAGTCTGCGACCACATCATCCATAATCTCACGCAACCGGCTTCTTTCTTCAGCGTCTTCAATCCGTTGAGACACCCCTACAATCGCTGTCGTGGGCATAAATACCAAATAACGCGAGGGCAAAGAGATCTGGGTAGTGAGCCGGGCACCTTTACTGCCAATAGGGTCTTTAACAACTTGCACCAACAAGGTTTGACCTTCGCTCAATAGCGAACTAATATCCGGACAATCCGAAGCTTCCTTGCGACTATTTTTCGCGGTTTTATCCGAAGACTTATTGCCTATATGGATATCTGCCACGTGTAAAAATGCCGTCCGTGCCAAGCCGATTTCCAAAAAAGCCGACTGCATACCGGGTAACACCCGACAAACCCGTCCGTGATAAATATTACCGACCAAACCGCGACGGTTGGTACGTTCAATGTCTATTTCCTGTAAAACACCATTTTCTACTACGGCTACCCGAGTTTCACGCGGCGTCAAATTAATCAGAATTTCTTCACGCATAATTATTAAGCCCGATGATAAGGATGGTGATTAATTAACGTCCATGCTCGATAGAGTTGCTCCATCAGCAATACACGCACCAACGCATGAGGAAAAGTTAAGGCAGATAACGACCAGTGACTTTCTGCCTGAGATAAGCACGCCGACGACAAGCCGTCTGCGCCGCCAATCAAGAAGGCAGTGTCTTGTCCACTTGTCATCCATCCCTCTAACTTAACCGCCAGTTTTTTACTAGTCCACGACTGCCCATGTTCATCCAACGCAATGATACGACTCCCCTTGGATACGGCAAGCAATAACTTATCACCTTCCTCCTGCTTACAACGCTGACTATCTCTCTGCTTTCTGGAAATCGCTGACACTGTCTTAACCGTTGGCGCGTACGGCTTAGGCAAACGTTTGGCAAAGGAATCTACACCATCCTGAATCCAGGATGGCACTTTATCCCCGACCGCAATCACAGACAACTCAGTCATTTTTCCAAACTGGATCCCATAACGATTCTAGTTGGTATAGAGCCCGTGCTTCTTTCGTCATAATATGGACTAACACACCGTTCATATCCACCAACATCCAGTTAGCACCTTGCCCTCCTTCAACACCCAATGGTTTAAGTTGAGAGTGCTCTAAACAGTCTGCTTCCACACCTTTAGCCAAGGCCTTAACATGTCGAGAAGACGTACCCGTAACAATCACCATAAAATCGGCTAACGACGTTAAGGACCGAACATCCAACCAACAGATATCAATACCTTTTTTATCACTTAAGGCCGACTGGACACAAACTTTAATATCCTCAGAAACAAATGTCGTCACTGGCGAATCTGCCCATCACCCAACACCACGAATTTTTGCGAAGTCAGACCTTCAAGACCCACTGGCCCCCGCACATGAAACTTATCAGTACTAATACCAATTTCTGCCCCTAATCCGTATTCAAAACCGTCGGCAAAACGGGTAGATACATTCACCATAACCGAACTGGAATCCACTTCAGCTAAGAATCGCCGAGAACGACTATAATCTTCTGTCAGAATACTTTCGGTATGCCCTGAACCATGACGGTGAATATGATCTAGTGCATCATCCAAACCACCCACCACTCGAATCGACAAAATCGGCGCCAAATATTCGCTGTCCCAATCGGACTCCGTTGCGGGAATAGCCTGCGCAATCAACGCACAACTTTTTTCACAACCACGTAACTCCACTCCCTCTTGCACATACTTCTGCGCTAATGGCGGCAATACCTCTGAGGCAATATCTTCATCTACCAATAAGGTTTCCATGGTATTACATGTTCCATAACGTTGGGTTTTAGCATTAAATGCCACGGCAATGGCTTTCTCCACATTCGCTTTTCTGTCGATATAAACATGGCAAACACCGTGTAAATGTTTAATCACCGGCACTCTGGCATCGCGGTTAATACGCTCGATCAACCCTTTACCACCACGTGGAATAATCACATCGACTAGCCCTTGCAACGCCACCAACGCGCCAACCACTGCACGATCCGTATTTTCAATAAGCTGCACTGTGGCCGCTGGTAAATTGGCCGCTTGTAATCCACCCTGAATACACATAGCAATGGCTTGATTAGAATGAATGGCTTCCGACCCTCCGCGAAGAATCGCGGCATTCCCAGATTTAAGACACAAAGCCGCCGCGTCCGCTGTCACGTTAGGTCGAGATTCATAAATAATGCCGATCACACCCAACGGCATACGCATTTTTCCTAATTGAATACCCGAAGGACGATAACTCAGGTCAGAAATGGCCCCAACCGGATCCGGTAATGTAGCAATTTGCTCCAATCCCTCGGCCATTTGTTCAATCCGCTCTGGCGTCAGCAATAAGCGATCCAACAAGGCATCATCCAATCCCTTATTTTCCCCGGCTTGCATATCCTTAGCATTGGCCAATTGCAATTCTGCTGTAGACGCTCGAATTAATTCGGCAGATTTTAACAACGCCGTATTTTTTGCTGCTGTAGACGCTCGACATAACAGTCTGGCTGCTTCACGCGCCTGCTTTCCCATCAACTGCAAGGCTTGTTGAATATCCTGATCCACCATGACTTATAACTCCTGAGGCGTTTCAGAACGCCACACACGCTCACCACACACATTTACAAAGACACTATCAGGATACTCAAATCCTTCCAGATGCGCCGCAGTCAAACCACTAATGTCGGTATGCGTATCACCATAAACGGTTTTCTCTTCATCAAACACAGCCCGTTCCATATTTTCAACAGCCACTGACGGTTTTTCCCCAGCAAAGAAACCACGCAACAATGGGTTGGACGATTCGGCCAATTGTTTAGCGCGACGTCGCACCAATAATTTAATTCCCTGACTGGATGACGAACGAAAGGCCCCAGCACGAATACACAAATGACGACTGCGGCCCGTGTCTACCGCCGCCCATTGTTCAATAGCGTGTTTTGAATGGCCCATCGCCCCATAAGTAATTTTCTGATGATCCAACGAATAGAACGTTGAATAAGCGACAAGGGTGCCAATATTCAATTGTGATTCCAAACTCAGTAAAGGATCAAACGACAAGCGGTTAGCACTGTCAATTTGTTCCTGATTGGCCTCATCAATGGGAAAACCGACATCTCCCAACGCCGTGGCAAAAAAACACCAATCGTAGTCACTACCGCTATCGGCAATAATATTCTGCACACATTCTGGATTAGCAATATCACCAAATAAAGCGCTATCTACGCCCTCAATGTCGACTGTTTTTTCCTTGCTGGCGTACCACAAGCCAGTAATATTTACCGTATCCCCAAAATGCTGACGTAATGCTTGAATTGCCGAACTGCCTGCCACTCCTGTGGCCCCAATAACCAACGCTTTCATATTTCCATTCCCTTACATCAACAATGTTCTGATATCACCCAACAAACGATTTAGATACGTGATGAAACGCGCACCTTCAGCACCATCAATCACCCGGTGATCATAAGATAAGGACAACGGCAACATCAATCGAGGCACAAATTCACCATTTTGATAAACCGGTTTCATAGCTGAACGAGACACGCCCAAAATCGCTACCTCAGGCGCATTCACAATAGGTGTAAAGGCCGTTCCACCAATCCCTCCTAAGCTGGAAATAGAAAAACACCCGCCTTGTAAATCGCTTGGCGACAATTTCCCCGCACGGGCTTTATTTCCCAAGGTCATTAATTCCGCAGACAAAGCCCAAATGCCTTTCTGATCAACGTCCCGAATCACGGGGACCATTAAACCATTCGGCGTATCCACGGCAATGCCAATATGAAAGTATTTCTTCATAATCAACGACTGTCCATCAGCCGATAGCGACGCATTAAAGCGCGGAAAATCTTGTAAAGCACACACCACGGCTTTCATAACAAAAACCAAAGGCGTTAGACGTAACTCGCGTTGCGTTGCTTCACCTTTCATCGACTGACGAAAGTCTTCTAATTCACTGATATCGACTTCATCAAATTGCGTCACGTGAGGCACATTGAGCCAGCATGCTTGTAAATGCGCACCAGATAATTTATTGATGCGCGATAACGCTTGAGTTTCTATCTCACCAAACTTACTAAAATCCAGTTCTGGTACCTTTGGCAAAGAACCTCCACCCGATGCGCTAGCACCAGCAGATAAACTGTGTTTTATAAACTTCTTTACGTCTTTCTGAAGAATTCGATTTTTACGCCCACTAGCCGTCACCAATGACAAATCCACCCCCAACTCACGCGCAAACTGCCGCACGGAGGGACTAGCATGCGCGTTAGATGAGGAGTTAGCTGTGATTTCTGACACGGGTTTATCAACGCTTTTGGGAGAAGAAACAACATCAGTGGGAACCGGTATTTTTGTCGTATCCACCACTGCTTGTTCTTCTGTATTTGATGTCGAAGATTCTGTAACTTCCTTAGTATTAGATTCCTGATTATCAGACACCTTGAGGGTT
>Ga0233445_1001454_pt1 | contig 18012 bp, 20 predicted proteins | sample SI_124_October20_5_FD_182779 | JGI IMG/M metagenome (GOLD analysis project Ga0233445, IMG submission 182779) | Seawater microbial communities from Saanich Inlet, British Columbia, Canada - SI_124_October2016_100_MG | ecosystem: Environmental > Aquatic > Marine > Inlet | place: Canada: British...
CCGCTATTAGATGCACTTGAGAGCATAGGTGCGCAATGTAACTCAACTGATGGAAAACCTCCAATCAAAATTAAAGGAAAAATTCTAGGAGGCAATGTTTCAATTCCCGGTAATTTATCTAGTCAATTTATCTCAGCATTGTTAATTAGTGCACCATTAACAGAGAAAGGAATCAATCTTACAATAGAAGATAATTTAGTTTCAAAACCATATCTTGATGCAACAATTGCAACTATGAGAAAATTTGGAGTTACAGTTCAAACATTAATTCCATACAAAAAATATAACATTGCACCACAAATATACAAGAGTGCAACATTTACAGTTCCAATTGATTTTTCAAGTTTAGGATTATTGTTATCAGCTGTTGTACTCAATGGAGAGGATGTCATCATTAAAGGAAACTTGGGGGATTTGCCTCAAGGAGACGAGGTATTTTTAGATATTTTAGAACAGTTAGGAGTTTCAGTTACAATAAATGACGATGAAATTAAAATCAAATCACCTGAAAAACTAAACGGTGGAAAATTTGATTTGAGTAATTCTCCAGATCTTTTACCACCACTTTCAATATTAGCATTAAAAACAACAGCACCAATTGAAATAACAAATGTAAAGCATGCAAGATTAAAAGAAACAGACAGAATTGCAATTATTTCAAGAGAGATTGTGAAACTTGGAATTAAAGTTCAAGAAAAAGAAGACGGATTGATTTTAGAGTCAACAGGGGAATTAAAAGGAGCAGAATTAATTTCAGAAAATGATCATAGATTATTTATGGCATTTTGTATCGCTGGAATGCACATAGGAAATTGTACTGTTACAGATCCTGAATCAGTTAATGTGTCATATCCAGACTTTGTAGAAGAAATGAATCGTATCGGGGCAAAATTAGAAATTCAATAAACCAATTTTTAAAAAAAATCAACAAAAAGTAAAAGGCGCGACCCTGTATAGAGTGAAAAGCATTCTCCTCACCCGCAACGCTTTAGCGTTGATAACATGTCTTTTTTCGCAAGGCCGCGCAAATTATTCATTAAAATTTACACGTTTTAACATATATTGTGTATGTAATTATTATATTTAAAATTATATTATAATTATTTCATAAAAGTAATGATAAAAATGTAATTTGTATTCAAACGTGATAAAACAAAAGAATAGAGTGGAAAAAAGATAAAATTTGTTAGTTTTCCAGAATGAGGAATTATAAACATCAGTTAGCTTTGGTACTATGTTGCTTGGAAGTTCTATAGGACAACGTCTTGTTTTAACAAGTTTTGGTGAAAGTCATGGAAAATCCATTGGTGCCGTATTAGATGGATGTCCAGCAGGATTAGAAATTAGTGAAAAAGAAATTCAAGTAATGCTTGATCAAAGAAAACCAGGTCAAAATTTAATTTCAACTCAGAGAAAAGAGGGAGACATTGTAGAAATTGTTTCAGGAGTGTTCAAAGGACATACAACTGGAGCTCCAATTACAATGCTAATTTGGAATAGTGATCAAAAATCAAAAGATTACGAAAATTTGAAAACAAAACTAAGACCAGGGCATTCAGATTATCCTGCAATGGTAAAGTATAATCAACAAAATGATCATAGAGGGGGAGGAAGATTTTCAGGAAGATTAACTGCAACTCATGTGATGGGAGGAGCCATTGCAAGAAAATTACTCAAAGTAACTCTAGGAATTGAGACTCATTCATTCACATCTCAGATTGGAAAAATAAAGATGGAAAGAAAATTTAATGAAAAAATGATTAGTTCAATTTACAAAAATGAAGTCAGATGTCCAGAAGATAAGACAGCTAAAATTATGAGAACAAATATTTTGAATGCAAAGAAAAAAGGAGATTCCCTAGGAGGAATCATAGAGTCAATTACAACAAAAGTGCCAGTAGGATTAGGAGAGCCAATTTTTAGTTCATTAGAATCTGATTTAAGTAAAGCAATTTTTTCAATTCCATCAGTAAAAGGAATTGAATTTGGTTCAGGGTTTAGAGGTTCAGAATTATATGGTTCTGAAAATAATGACTTGTATACAGTTAGAAAAGGAAAGATAGTTACAAAAACAAATAATTCAGGAGGAATTCTTGGAGGAATTTCAAATGGAATGCCAATTACTATGAGGATTGCATTCAAGCCTGCATCATCAATTGCACAAAAACAAACTACCGTAGATATTAAAACAAAGAAAGAGACAATTTTACAAGTTAAGGGAAGACATGACCCATGTGTTGTACCAAGGGCACCGCCAGTAGTAGATGCACTGGTAGCCTTGACAATTGCAGATCACGCACTACTTTCAGGCGCAATAAAGCCTGTTTTATAAGAAAATGTCAGACATAGAGAATCTCCGCAATAAGATGGAAGAAGTCACATTGGAGATGATGAAGTTATTAAAAACTAGAACAGAGATTGCAAAAGAAATTGGTGAGGTTAAAAAAAATATCGGAAAAGGAGTTACAGATGAGTTACGAGAAGACAATTTACGCGATAAAGTAATCAGATTATGTAAAAATCTAGAACTAGATGAAGCAATTGCAACTAAATTTTTAAATTTTCTGTTAAATGAATCAGTAAAAGTTCAATCAAATAACAAACAAACACATCTTTCAATTTTCCTAAAAGCAAAGTCACTAGAACAAGAAGGGAAAAAAATTATCCACATGGAAGTTGGTGAACCAGATTTCCTACCACCAAAAATTGTAAAAGAATCATTAGAAAATGTGTTTGATAAAGGATTTCTAAAATATGGTCAAGTAAAAGGTATGCCAATATTTAGAGAAGAATTAGTCAAATTTATCTCAAAAAAATTCAATACAAAGGTCACACCAGATAATATCATAGTAAGTCCAGGAGCTAGATTTTCTATTTTTACAGCAATAACAACACTGCTAAATCCTGGAGATGAAATGATAGTCATAGAACCTGCATGGCCAGCATACAAAGATTGTGCATTAAATGCAGGAATTAAAGTTAGAACCATCAACACAACAGTAGAAGACAAATGGGAACCATCACTAAAACAAATTGAAAATACAATTAACGCAAATACAAAAATGATTGTTTTGAATTATCCAAACAATCCAACGGGGAAAATTCTCCCTGAAAAATTACAAGATGACATCATAGAACTTGCAAAGGAAAATAACTTATACATACTAAGTGACGAGATATACTCACAGTATGCAAAAGGAAATTGGAAGAGTATTCTAAGTTACAATTATGAAAAAAGCATAGTTACACAATCATTTTCAAAATCACATGCAATGACAGGATTTAGAGTAGGGTATGCCATAGCAGATACAAAGATTATTGAAAAAATGGCAAAACTAGAAGCACTATGTCTTACAAATGTCTCAGAGCCAATGCAATATGTTGCCATGAAAGCATTGGAAGCTGATACCTCAGATAATACCAATACAGTACAAAAAAGACTAGAATTATTGGAACAAAAAGCAATTGATATGGGATTAGAGTTTGTAGTGCCAGATGGTGCCATGTACATTTTTGCTCGAGTCAATAAAGAAGGATTTGACGGGGTCCAATTTGCAAATAATACGCTTGAGAAAGGTCTAGCAGTAGCCCCAGGGGAAGGATTTGGAGATTATAAAAATTTCATCAGAATTTCTGCATGTCAAGAAGAAACAGCACTAATTGAGGGAATGAATATACTTAGGGACATATTGAAGGGTAATTAGCGTGAAGAAGACAATTACAGTTATTGGAGCCGGAGGTCAAATGGGACAATGGTTTACAAAATATTTCAACAGTGTGGGTTTTGAAGTAACAGGTCATGATTCAGAAAATAAGGTTACAGGAAAAGACATCATAGTATCAGAATCACTGGTAGGATCAATTCTAAAAGCAGATTATGTAGTTCTATGTACTCCAACTAGAAGAACTCCAGAAATCATCAGACTAATTGCAAAAGAAATGAAAAGAGGAACATATCTAATTGAAATTTCATCTGAAAAATCTAAAGTTGTATCATCATTATCAAAAATGCCAACAAAAATCAATCCAATTTGTATTCACCCAATGTTTGGTCCAGGAATAAAAGCATTAAAAGGTCAAAACATAATTTCAGTCCCAATCAAAGATGCTAAAAAAGAATTAACCATGGCAAAAACATTGTTTGAAGGAGCAAATTTTGTTACAATTGATGCAGTTGAACATGATAAAAAAATTGCAATGATTTTAGGGTTAACACATTTGATGAATTTAGTTTTTGCAAATATTATTTCAAAAGACGAGAAAACACAGTTAACAGAAAAAATGTCAGGAACTACATTTAGAGTTCAGAAAACATTAGCAGAAGGTATAATGACAGAGTCTCCAGAATTAATTGAAACCATCATTACAAATCCTGAAATTCGTAGAGTAGCTGAAGAACTTTGGAAAGACATAGGAAGAATGCTAACAGCAGTTCAAGAATCAAAAACTGATGAAATAATAGAATACATCAAAGAATGTCAAGAGAGGTTATCAAAACACACAGACGTTGATGAGTCCTACAAGAGATTAGCAAAAATGATAAAAGCTGTTGAAAAATAGCAAAAATGTACTCAACTAAGATAGTCACATCTTTCATTAAAGATGATGAGCGATTACTGATTCTAAAAAGAAGCAATAAAGTAAAAACAATGAAAGGATTGTGGGCAGGGGTAAGCGGAATTATTGAAAATGATGAAGAGCCACTAAAAAGAGCAAAGATTGAGATTTTTGAAGAGGTAGGGATTACAGAAGAAGAAATCAAATTAATCAAAGCTGTAAAAGAAATGAAAGTGAATTCACCACAATATGAAAATCATGAATGGGAAATATTTCCATTCTTGTTTGAAACAAAAAATCCAGAAATTAAACTCAATTGGGAAAATTCGGAATTTAAATGGATTAATGTAAATGAATTAGAAAATTATGAAACAGTCCCTAATCTTCAAAAAGTATTACTCAGTTTGCTGTAAAGTAGGATCGTCTTTTTCGTATTTTTTTTGTTGTGGCAACATCATGTAAACACATGCACCACCACACATGGTACAAGGTACATTATTTCCAGGATGTTGTCCTGTCCTACTATGAATTTCCGCTGCCTTTTCAGGATCAATTGATAACGCAAGTTGTTTTTCCCAATCCAAAGTACGTCGAGCTTCAGTCATCTCCATATCCCATTTAATCACCTTATCACGAATTTTTACAAGATCACCAGCATGTGCTGCTATTCTATATGCGATTAATCCAGCTTTTACTTCATCAGCATTGGGCAAAGCTAAATGTTCAGAAGGGGTAAGATAACACAAAAGATCAACGCCCTCACTTGCTGAAACTGCAGCACCAATTGCACTTGCAATATGATCATGGCCAGATGCAATATCAGTTACCAAAGGACCAAGAACATAATATGGAACATCGCCAATGAGAGACTTTGCAAGTCGAACATTTGCTGCAACTTCATTTAATGGAACATGTCCAGGACCTTCAACCATTACTTGAATATCTTGTTCATGTGCACGTTTAGTTAATTGTGAGATATTGATCATTTCTTGAACCTGTAATTCATCATGGGAATCCAATATTGAGCCTGGTCTAAGTGCATCGCCGAGACTAAATGTTACATCGTATTTTTTAGCAATCTCAACTAAATAATCATAATGAGTTAGATATGGATTTTCTTTATCATGTTTTAACATCCATGCTGCAGTAAGAGTTCCACCTTTACTGACAACACCTCCATACCTCTGAACTTTTAAAATTCTTTTTGCAATATCTTTTGTAATACCACAATGGATGGTAGTGTAATCAACTCCATCTTTTGCATTGTTTTCAAATGCTTTTAGGAAATCATCTTCAGTTAAGTTTAAAGGATTTTTATGAACTTCAACACCATAATTGTAAGCCTCATAGATAGGAACAGTTCCAAAAGTAATAGGAGCAGTTTCTAAAAGTGTTCTTCTTATTTTTTTGACATCACCACCATCACTAAGATCCATTATTGTATCAGCATGATATTTTATAGCAACTTTAGCTTTTTCAATTTCTGCATCCAGATCTACATTTAGAGTGGAAGTTCCAATGTTAACATTTACTTTAGTTTTAAGACCTTTACCAATTCCTACATTGTGAATTTTTTGAGGTCGAATATTATTACTAGGAATTATAATTGAACCGCTTGCAATTTTTGGAATTAACCAATCAAGTGAAACATCCTCATCTTTTGCAACTTGTTTCATTTCATCAGTTGCAACGCCTCGGCGAGCAGAAGTCATTTGGGTTGCCATAACATATTCTGTACTTTTACCTGATTTAAACAATCATGAGAAAAGATAAAAAAAATCAAAAATGCAGAAAAATTTTTACTAGTATAATAAAGAATTTGATCGATCTTATATCATATTATCACATGAAGATACCATGAGAACAGTTAGAGAATGCATGCATTGTGGAAGAGAATTTCAAAGTATGAAAGATGAATTCTGTTCTTTTGATTGTGTAACTCAAGCATCATCTTAGAAATCACTTCAAGTTTAATTCAGTTGCAAGAGACAATTTTTCAGATTTAATTTTATTAATTCTATCTAAAATAGGCACAATTATCCTCTCTAAATCAGGAGAATTTTTAAAATTTTGTTTTATCTCATAAACTCGGTCATTAAATTCAATTTCAGATGAAATTAAAGAAATGTATTCTCGAAGTTTTTGATTTTCAGATTTCAAGGATTCAATATCAGACATTTGTATTACCTAGGAGGACTCCAATATTCTTCAATATCAGCATCATCAGAAATAAGATATTGTTTTCCACACTTGAAACATTGCCACAAAAATTTTTCATTTTTTTTAGATTGATATTGCATCGGTAACAAACAAGTGGTACATCTTAATTCCTCAGGGACCGAATTATCAACCATCGGGATTTTAGTCACAACATAAAGTAAATCTTCAAAGTATAAAATAGATACCACATGAAAAATAAAAGAAAAATAGATTAGTACTTGGAACAAGTGTTAATTATGAATTTACTTTCAATTGGAGGTTCTGATCCATCATCAGGGGCAGGTATCCAAAGTGATCTTAGAATGTTTTCATCAGATGTTCATTGGTTAACAGTGATTACTGCAATTACAGCACAAAATACTTCAAAATTTGGAATGATAGAACAAGTATCAGAAAAAATTTTGAAGAGTCAATTACAATCAATAATTTCTGATTTCAAAATTGACGGGATTAAAATTGGAATGGTGTATGATTCACAAATAATTAAAACTATTTACCAACAATTAAAAAAATTAAAAATTCCAATAGTAGTTGATCCTGTGATTAAATCAACGACAGGAGGAGAATTATTAAAAAAATCAGCTGTTAAAGATTATCAAAAATACATAATCCCCCTTGCAACAGTAATTACACCAAACAAATACGAAGCAGAAATTTTATCCAAAACTAAAATTAATTCAAAAATTATGCCTGAAAAAACTGCAAAGAAGATTCAGATAATGGGTGCAAAAAATGTCTCAATTACAGGAATTCAAACACAGGGAGGTAAAATATCAGATTTTGTTTTAGAGAAAAATAAAAAATATTACATTTCAGGAAATAAAATTTCAAAAATTAATCATGGTAGTGGAGGGAATTATTCATCAGCAGTTTTATTTTCATTGGTAAAAAGCAAATCAGTCAAGGAATCACTGAAATTTGCCAAACAGTATACGTATGATTCAATCAAAAATGCAAAAAAGGTTGGAAAAGGAATAGCAATTACAGATATTTACAAAAAAGATAGCATAAAGACAGAATTATCTGAATCAATTCAAAAATTCATAGAGATTAAAGATATTTACAAAAATATTCCAGAATGCCAAACAAATTTTGTATATTCTAAAGAAAAACCAAAATCAACAAAAGAGATTCTAGGAATTTCAGGAAGAATAGTCAAAGCTGGAAAAAGAGTCATAGTTGCAGGGGATTTAGAATATGGGGGTTCAAAACATGTTGCAACAGCACTATTAACAGTGAATAAAAAATTTCCACAAATACAATCTGCAATAAATATCAAATATCAAAATACAACTATATCGAAAATAAAAAAAATGAAATTAATTGTTTCAACATATGACAGGGATCAAGAACCAACCAATGTAAAAAATAAAGGTTCAACCATAGAATGGGGAATTAAAAGTGCAATCAAAAATATAAAAAAATCACCAGATGTAATTTTTCATAATGGGGGTTTTGGAAAAGAACCAATGATCATAATTTTTGGAGATACACCAAAAAATATTTTAAAAAAAATATCAAAAATTATAGAATAAAATTCAAGTCTAAAGTCATCCTTGAACATAAATAGTCAGCAGATCAAATAGGGTTTGTGAAGGCAGTGATTTTAGCAGGAGGATTAGGTACTAGATTACGTCCATTAACACTCAAAACTCCAAAACCGATGTTACCATTAGGTAAAAAACCAATTTTAGAACACCTCATAGAGTGGAATAAAAAAAATGGTGTAAAATCAATTGTATTGTGCGTTAGTTATCTTCGAAAAACAATTGAGGATTATTTTGAAGATGGAGAAAAATTTGGAGTCAGCATAGAATATGCAATTTCAAATAAGCCACTAGCTACTGCAGGTCAACTTAAAACTGCAGAAGAATTTATCGATGATACTTTTGTTTGTATGTATGGAGATTCAATATTTGATTTCAGTCTTAGAAATATGATCAAACAACACAAAACAAAAAAATCATTTGTCACCATGGGATTAAACGAATACAAAACTAATTTAGAATACGGAGTAATTGATACTTCAAAAACAGGTAAAGTTGTAAGCTGGAAAGAAAAACCAGAGATTAAAGCAAATGTCAATATGGGATGTTATGTAATGGAGCCAGATGTTTTGAAATACATTCCAAAAAATAGACCATATGGGATGGATGATGTAATTAAAAAAGCCATGAATAAGAAAAAATTAGTAAGTGGTTTTATTACAAAAAAAGGTTTTACAGATATTGGAAATAAAGAATCATACAGACAAGCAAGTCAAGAGTACACTGAAAGAGTTGGAAAGAAAAAATAACAAAAATGACTGAACCAGTAATAAGAAAATTAAAGAAAGATGATCTTCAAAAGGGATTCCTCACCACATTGGATTCATTAAAACAGGCAAGTAATATTGAAGCAAAAAAAGCTGAAGAAATCTTTGAAAAAATTAATAGTAATCCAAACCACATAATCGCAGTTGCAGAAGTAGAAGGGAAAATTGTAGGTGCAACAACACTCCTGATTGAACCTAAATTCATTCATGGTGGTGGACTAGTTGGACATATTGAAGATGTAGTAGTAGACGAAAATTATCAAGGTCAAAGAATCGGAGAGAAGATCATGAAATATCTTTTAGAAATTGCAAAAAATCAGGGCTGCTACAAGACAATTTTAGATTGTACTGATGATGTAAAACAATTTTATGAAAAATTAGACTTCAAACATGTTGCCAATGAATTAAGATTTGATCACAACTAAAAATATTCTTTTTTAGGGCGAACTTTTTTGAGTTTACTCAAATATGCACCAACAGCAATTACAGGTAAAGACAATACAGCAAACAAAACAGGACTGAATTGTACAATGTCTGTACGATAAACATCATCAAGGTTTCCCAATAGAGAATAACAAACCAACATTCCCAATAATAGAATTATACCACCTGCAACAATCAAACCGCCAATTGGTCTTGAACCATAACGTCTTGTCATGATAAAAGGCACCGCAGCTAAAATTCCAGCAGGAGCAACACCAATTGAAATAAACTGGAATATTTTTGGATCTGCTGAAAATGCCAACCCAAATTCAAATGCCTCTGGAACATTACTCATAAAATTATAAATTGAAATCATTTCGCCTGCAAACATTGCAAACAAAGCAGTACTAGTAACTGCAAGCCATTTTTCAATTGCCATGATTTTAACAGATTTTAGTTGATAAATAAACTATTCAAAAAATTATACAATACCAACAAGGTTGGCCAATTCCTTTCTACAAGCAGCACCGAGTTTTTCTGCAGCTTGTTCAGGAGATATATCATTTAAGAAAATTCCATACCCACGTTCCAAACCAGACCAAGATTTAGTGATAGGGTAAATTTCAATGTGCCAATGAATTTGTCTACTATTTTTCTTTTCAGGAGAAAGATGAAAGACCAAATTATATGAAACATTTTTGACGGTTTTTGACAAGCCCCCAAGAGTTGAACGTATTATCAATGCTAAATCATTAATTTCTTTTTGAGTTATTTTTGAAAAGTGAGTGGTGTGTTTTTTTGGAGAAATCCAAAATTCATAAGGATATGAAGGAGCCCAGGGGCAAAATGCAATAAAACCTTCTGTTTGAAGAACCTGTCTAGGCCCACCAATTTCTTCATTGACAGTTTGGCACATATGACATACACCCTTTTCATTTAGGATTTTATGAGATGCCTCAGATTCTTCATCAATTACTGGAGGAATGGTAGACAGTGTTAAGAGATTCAAATGTGGATGAGGGTTTGTATTTCCAGCCAACTCTCCATGATCAGCATAAATTGAAACATACGTTACACCTTTTTGAGTATAAAGCCATCTTAGTCTATCTTGAACAACAACAAGAACGTTTGACCATTGATCAATATCGATAGTTGCAAAAGTGTCTTTTGGGTTGGGAGATGCAACAACAACATAATGATATCCGTATGTAGGTTCACTGTAGAATGGTTTGTCACTGTAAGAATTATCAGCATCAACTGAAACAATTGGATTTTTACTTTCAAAAACTCGAATGGACCAATTTTTAACATAATCGCCATCATTGTCTTGAAGACGTTGTAGCATACCTTCTCTTGCAACAAGAGATAGAACCGATGGGTTTGTCATTTCTTCATTGCCAGGAGCATATGGGGATTTTTTTGGATCAATTACTTTGTCGCCTTTTTTTGAAACAATCATGAAACGCTCAGAAACATAGTCTTTGCGCATATCTCCCATAATGGTAACTCAAAGTAAATCTATGTTAAAATGTTTACTAAGATCTAAGAAAAAATAATTTAAAATAATTTTTCTTAGATTAGTAAAAAAATACTTTAATCTAAAAAAATATTTCAAAATAAAAAAATAATTTTGATCGCAAATATTGTTGCAAGACTTAAAGCAGAGAATTAGATCTGAAATAAACAGTGGTTAGTATGGATAACTCAGATGTTCATATGATTTACGTTCTTTTAGATGGCGTGGGAGATTTGCCACATCCTGATTTGGATGGAAAAACACCACTTGAAGCTGCAGACACACCAATTTTAGATAAAATTGCAAGTAATGGTTCAATTGGAGAAGTGATTTCAGTTGGAAAAGGAATAGCTCCAGAATCAGACATTGCCGTATTCAACATGCTAGGATACAAATTCAATCATGAAGATTATGCAGGTAGAGGCGTAATAGAGTCAGTGGGTGTTGGAATTGATTTCAAAGATGGTGATTTAGCACTTAGAGGTAATTTTTCAACATTAGATGATGAGGCAATAATCATAGACAGACGAGCAGGAAGACACATAGAAAAAGAAGATGCCGATGGAGTGGCAAAAGAAATTGAAGAGAAAATTAAATTTTCAAATCCAGATACATCAGTTGTAGTATCTCCAACAATAGGGCATAGAGTAATTGTTAGGATTAGAACCAACTCTAAAAAATTATCTTCAAAAATAACCAATACAGATCCAGCATATAGCAACATTGGAGGTATGGGAGTGGCAAAAGCAGTAGGAGATTATTTAAAAATTGAAAAATGTTTACCTTTAGAAGATAATGAGGATTCTAAATTTACAGCAAATTTAGTAAATGAGTTTTCAGAACAAGCAATCAAGATTTTAAAAGAAAGTGAAATTAACAAAAAACGTAAAGAGCAAGGAAAAAAGCAACTCAGTTGCATATTACTTAGAGATGCAGGAAATAAAACTCCAAATGTAGTTCCAATTAACGAAAAACATGAGATGCAATTTTCATGTATTGTAGATATGCCAGTTGAACTTGGAATCGCAGATATTCTTAAAATGAAAACATTTGAAGCTGGAGGATTAACAGATTATGAAGAAAAAGCAAGAGTTGCTGCAAAGGCAATGGAAACTCAAAATTCAATATACGTTCACCTTAAAGGTCCAGATGAATTTGGTCATGACGGAGATGCGATAGGAAAAATGAAAAACATAGAAGAAATTGATCAAAGATTTTTTAAAACACTTCTTGAAAATATTGATTCAAGTAAAGTTGCAATTATTATTTCAGCTGATCACTCAACACCATGTATTAACAAAGGACACAGTGATGATCCAGTCCCAGTTGTAGTTTCTGGAGACTTTGTTAAAAACGATGGAACAACAAGAATGACTGAGGAGCAAGCAAAAAAAGGCAGTATCGGTTTAATTCAAGGTGCAGAAGTGGTTCCAAAATCTATAGAATTAATTAAATCTCAAAAATAGTCAAACTACCAGTATGTTGCATATCAACTGTTTTACTTCTCAGTCTATCTACATCAATGGAGTGGTATTGAGAAGGAGATGTACCCAATTTTTCTAAAACTCTTCTTAACATGCCAATACCAATACTCAAATCATTTTTTTGGGCATGGGCAAAAGCAACAGACAATAAGATAATTCCTTGAACAATCTCTTTTTCCCGACCATAGCATTTTTTCCAAACACCTTCAAAAGATTCATGGCTTTCCCAAAATCGTTCGTTATTAAAATAGAAAATACCATCAATAATTCCTTGTTCTTTTTCAATATCTTCTTCAAAGACATGTCGAATGTTATCTCTAGTTCCAATAGGAGATAATTTTTCGATTAGAATATCCAAATCTTCTTTTTCTGCAGCAACATCTAATTCTACAAAGTTTTGAGCGATTCTTGCAACTCGAATTGAAACGTTCAGATCAGTTGTCAATTGCCTAGCCTTGTGAACGATCTCACGAGAATCTTCAGGAGTATAATTGAGATTTTTCAAGTGAATCATATATCGTTCCATAGAATTAGTTTAGAGTAATTTCATAAATCTCTTATTCATTACAAGGTTTATATGAAATATCCAAAGGATTTTGGGTAATATGTCTATGATTGAGACGATAGCAGATGTTAACAACACCTTCTTATCAAGAAGAGAATTAACATGCGATTTTAAAGGATTAGGAGGTAAGCTCAAAAGTCTCGAAGCAGTAGATATGGTTACTAAGGAATTCAAGTTAGATGGTAAAGTTGTAATTCCAATGAGATTAAAAACACAGGTAGGAAAACCAACAGTTACAGGTACTTTTTACGTTTATGAAGATGAAGGATTAGCAAAAAAACACATCAACCCAACAATATTCTCAAGATTAGAAAAAACTAAAGCAAAAATTGCAGAGGCAGCAGCAAAAGATGCTCCTGCTGAAGAAGCACCAGCTGAAGTAAAAGCAGATGATGCTCCTGCTGAAGAAGCACCAGCTGAAGTAAAAGCAGATGATGCTCCTGCCAAGAAAGAGGAGAAAACAGAATAATGCCTGTAGAAAAAAAAGGTAAGAAAGGTTCCAGTCCAATGGTTTCAAGTTATTTTAAAGTAGACGGAGAGAAAGTAACTAGAATTAAAAAAATATGTTCAAGATGCGGTAAAGGTGTCTACATGTCTGAACATAAAGACAGACACACATGTGGAAAATGTGGATTAACAGAATTCAAACAATAAAAAAATTCACACATTCAAATAATTTCCAATATAATTAAAAATTCAAACTAGTATAGTTTTTTTTTATTGATTTTAGAGCTTTTTTCTTGTAATTGATCTATTTTAGAAATAAATGCAGGATCTAGTTTGATTTTAGAAAGAGATTCTGCAGATAGCTTTACAGTGTTAGTATCCAAAGAAACATTAGATTTTGGGAGGTTATTATCTGACCAAAATTTCATGACTTTATCTTCAAGTTTATAATCACGGAAACCAGCAGGAAATTTTTTGGTAATATGACCCAATAAAACACGATCTTTGAAAACAGCACGTGGTTCAAACAATCTAGTTTCATCACTATAGACATTTTCAAAAAGATTTCCAGAAATCTCATCAGAAAGTAAATCCATCTTGGATATTTTTCGAATTAACTCTAAAAAATGTAAAAATTCATGAGCCAAAATTGCATGAATTGTTCCCTTTAACCCATAGGCAATCAAAGGTGCAGAAATTTGAATGACAACCTGGAACTTTTCATCAAATAGTACTGGAATAGTCCTTGCAAACAAAATGCCATATTCGTATGAATTTGGATTAGGAGATGAAATTACAAGTGAAGGTTCTACATATGCAACAGGGTATCGAATACCAGATGCTTTTTCAATTCGATTTATTCCTGCAACAACAATAGGAAATCGTTTTACTACAAGATCATACACACTATCAGGGATTATTCCTTTAGAATGTGCATCCTTAAAACGTACTAGTGGATCCAATATTCAATCTCGACAACTTTGAAGGTAAAAAGGTTGATTTGATTAGGATCTAGGTTTTCCGCCTTTTGCTTTCTTCACTCTAAGTCTTTTAGCACTTTGATCAGCACGTCTTGAATGCTTACCTTTTTTTCTCACGGGCATAGTATTTTGGCATAAACAGAGCTAGTTAATTGTTATCATTGACATGTACATCAAGAAAATCAAATTCTAGACATTTGCATTTAATGTCAAGAATATCAGCAACCCCAGGAGAAACATTATCCCCATCTACAAAGCGTTTAACGGGTAAACCACCATCAGATTCTAAAAATAAGTAGAATTCAGTGTTAGAGGTTTTTTTGGATTTTACAGAAAAAATATTCTTCTCAGAGTGTTTCCCAGAGGCATCATAAACTACAACAGGTTGTGTTTCTAGTGTTTTTAATTTTTTGAGGTTTTTTGTATCGATTTCTGATTGAGTAGTGATTTTTATCTTAATTGATGAAGTGAATGTAAGAGGTTTTTTTGGAGACTCGTTAACAATTTTGAGATTGTTAATTTTAAGGGATTCAAGAGTTTTAGAAGTTTGTTTTAAGATTCTATTATGAGGATTTTGGATTTTAACAAAAAATGGCCTCCCAGCACCTAAAACTAAACTAGGTTTATCCTCACCACCAATCCAAGTAAATTTAGCAGTAGTGCCACCTATTTTTTCAAAAAGGAATTTAGAAATCAAACCCTCAATACTATCAAATTCAGAAATTCCATGAAAATTACATAGCCGACATCCTTTCCCAGAACAATTTTGGCAAGGCTTTTGTTTCTGAGCAAGACCTCTCAAAGATTTAACATATCTACCAAAAATAGTAATAGATTTTGAACGGATTTGACAAGATTCATCTTTTAAATTTATAGTAAAAGTAAATTCAGGATTCAAAGTATCAACAACATGTTTTGTTTTTTTAGAAAATGACTTTGCTAATTCTTTTGTAAAGTCTGTTTTTATGCTATCAATTCCTCGTAATTTGTATTGAGAGCGGATGTAATCATCTCTATCAATGACAGAAGGTTTGATCATTGCACCCACACTAAAAGAAACAAAAGAGTAATTGGATGATGTATCAAACATCATATTTAAAAAATGATTCAAATTTTCAAAAATATTTTTACAAATATAGCATTTTTTAGTTAGCGGTCGGTCTTTTTTTAATTTTTTACCTAAAAGTCTATTTGATGAAAGATGTAATTGTTTTGAAAATAATCTGCCTAAACAATTATCACATAAATCATATTTTTTTAATATTTTATTTGCAATGGGAGTAATTTTTTGATAATCAGACATGTTAGAAAAAATTAATGTTGTAGATTATCCAAGACCCATTTTTCTAAGAGTGCCTTGCATCTGACGTCCTTTAGATGCCTTCATCATACTCTTAGAATTTTTATAATTTTTGAGGAGTTCTTTTACTTCACTTTCAGGCCAACCTGAACCACGTGCAATTCTTTTGATTCTAGATGCATTAAGTAAGTCTAAAGGATCTGCTTTTTCTCCTTTAGTCATACTTTGAATAATATATCTCCATTTTGAAACACGTCCTTCCATTTGATTCACTTGATCTTCTTTTACCATTCCTGAAAGACCAGGCATACTTTCAAGAATTCCTTGTAATGAACCCATTTTAGTAACTTCCTCCAACTGATAAAGAAAATCCTCCATGTTCATTTTCCCGCTAGAAATTCTTTTCATCCTTACATCATCACCTTCATTTTCCAATCGTTTTGCCAAATCCAAAATTGCTTGAACATCTCCCATCCCAAGTAATCTTCCAACAAATCTAGTAGGAGAAAATTTTTCTAAATCATCAATTCGTTCACCAGTACCTATGTACATTATCTGTGCACCAGTAGCTGCAGATGCTGCAAGTGCACCTCCACCTTTTGCAGAACTATCTAATTTTGTAACAATTACACCGCCAACAGGAATAGTTTTGTGAAATGCTTCTGCTTGATTGAAACATTGTTGTCCAATAGTTCCATCAATTACAAGTAATGCTAAATCAGGTTCTGCAACCTTGTTGATTCTATCCATTTCATCAAGTAAATCTTGTTCTTCTTTATGACGACCAGCAGTATCAATCAAAAGTACATCCAAAGATTGACCTTCAAAATGTTTCAAGCCATTTTTTACAATACTAGGAGAATCTTTGTTATTTTCTTCACCGTAAACTTCAACATTTGATTTTTCACACATTGTTTTGAGTTGAACTAATGCCCCAGGGCGATAAGTATCAGCCCCAATAACTCCAACCGTATGCCCTTCTTTTGTTAAAAATTTAGCAAGTTTAGATGCAACAGTAGTTTTTCCACTACCTTGAATTCCAACTAGAATAATTTTATTTTGTTTGTCAGGTTTAAAGTCAAAATCAGACTCATTTCCAAGTAATTTTGAGAGTTCATCATATAGAATTTTTACAATATGGTCCTTACGTGAAAGGCCAGGTGGAGGCGTCTCATTTAATGCTCGTTCCTCCAAATGTTTAGTGATTTCAAGAACTAATCTCACATTAACATCAGATGTCAATAATGCTCTTTGAACGTCCTTGGAAAGATCTTTGATAAGTTCCTCATCAATACCAGAAGACTTCACAATTCTTTTGATTGCATCTCCAAGGCTGTTTTTTAAACCATCAAGCATTGTAATCTAACCCAGCATCCACTATTTCAAACCTTCCTCGATAGCCATCCCAAAAAATTTCACTTTGATTAATTTTAATAGGATTTGAGAAAAGAGGACAATCAAGTACAAATGTTTCAGATTCACCACCTTCAAAATTTAAATTAAATCCAAATTTTTCTGATAATTGTTTTAAAATATCAATTTCAGATTTTGTAATTAAACAGCCCAACCATTTGTCATCAAGTCCATCAGAAGATACAGTAGTCATTATAAAATTAAAATCATTTTCAATTAAATCATTCATGTATTGTTCAGGATCAGTATCCCAAAGAGGAGCAACTGCAACCAAGTTTAATTTAACACATAATGATTCAAATTTTTCTTTTTGAAATACACTTTTAATTCCACCATGAACTATCCCTTCAATTTTGAATTTTTCTTTTGCTTGTAGCAATAATTGTTCCAAAACTAATAGTTCATCTTCAGTATTATCAGAATCAGAGTCAAGTGTAAGTTGAGGAATTGCCATAGAAGCAGATTGTAATTGTGTCCAATCTAAATTGGGATGATGTAACAAATGACTTTCATCAGATTTTGCAAAAACACTAAGAAGACAAGACACATCATGTCCTTGCTTTTGTGCAAGATAGATTGCATATGTGCTGTCCTTACCGCCTGAAAAAAGAGAAGCTAATTTCATCATCTAAAAAATATTCTACTCAGTAAATTTTTTAAGTTTAATCAAAAAGGATGCTTCAATACTCATAATCGTCATCATAAAATCAGACGGCTTTTCCGATAATCATCAGCATCCACGCTAACTTTTAACGCGCATGATTTTAGTTTTGTCCATAACAACCCAATATTC
>Ga0233445_1001459_pt1 | contig 17972 bp, 31 predicted proteins | sample SI_124_October20_5_FD_182779 | JGI IMG/M metagenome (GOLD analysis project Ga0233445, IMG submission 182779) | Seawater microbial communities from Saanich Inlet, British Columbia, Canada - SI_124_October2016_100_MG | ecosystem: Environmental > Aquatic > Marine > Inlet | place: Canada: British...
AGAATTGGACACCATGATTATGTTGATTTTCTTTTTAATGATTTAAAGATTCCACAATCAGAATTGACAAGTATATTTAGAAGAATTCCAAAAACCAGAAAGGATGCAGTAATACTTTATGCATCAGTAGGTAATGCTGGGGCCGAAGATCAAATGGAATATCATAAAGTATTTCTCCCTAAAAATATAAATGGTAGACACTTGACAGCTATTGAGTATACAACTGCTATCGGGTTGTTGTCAATGGTGGAGTTATACATAAAAGAAAAGATTCCACAAGAAGGTTATGTGAGGCAGGAAGATGTTTCATGGAGAGATGTAATAAGTACAACTTTTGGGAGTTTTTATAGATTAGAGGAGTAAAATATTGTGATGTGTGCTTATATTGATGTAAAATATATCAGTTTATGTTCTAGTATATTAGAAAAGTTTAAGCAGAAAACGAGTAATTTATGGAATTTCAGATGTCCCATATGTCTGGATTCCCAAAAGAATAAGAATAAAGCTAGAGGTTTTATTTACGAAAAGCAGAATAAGTATTTTTACCGATGTCATAATTGTGAGTTTGGAACGAGCTTCAGTAAATTTCTTGAAAAGATAAATCCATCTTTACATAGGGAATATGTTACTGAACAATATAAGGAGAAGAAACTTGTTAAACCAACTGTTAGTACTTCTAAGTTTAATTTTGTTCCAGAGTTTAATAATGTTCTTCAAGGACTTCAAACAATATCTTCATTGGAAAAAAATCACCCAGCAAGAGAATACTTGGAAAGGAGATTAATACCAGAACGATACTTCAGCAAACTTTATTTTTGCACCGAATTTAAAAGGTGGACGAATAAAGTAGAACCAAATAAATTCCCTACATTAAAAGGAGATACCCCTAGATTAGTTATACCATTCTTTGACAAAAAGAATAATATTATCGGGTTTCAAGGAAGGTCATTTGACCCGAAGGATGCTTGTAAATATATAACAATTAAAATGAAAGGAGTTGAAGATTTAATATATGGCCAAGAACGAATCAACGAAAGAAAGAAGAAGTATTGCGTAGAGGGGCCACTAGATAGTTTGTTCCTACCTAACTGTATGGCGATGGCAGGAATTAAGTTTAATGTGTTTGATTTTGAAACTATCATAGTTCTCGACAATGAAAGACGTAATAAAGAGATTGTTCATTCGATAAAGAAGTTTATTACTAATGGTTATAAGGTTTGTATATGGCCAGATGGTATTGATGGTAAAGATATCAATGATATGATATTAAATGGAATGACTAGTGATGAGATTGTAGATGTTATAGATACTAATACATATTCTGGTTTACAAGCCAATTTTGCACTTTCTCGATGGAGAAAATGTTAGGAGGCTTTCATGTTAAACAAAACACCTGTAGAAGATTATTTGGAAGTAAAAGAGTATTTAGATGAAATGATTGAGTATTATAGATATACAAGTAGTCCAGTTTTAGCAGAGAGAAGAAAAACATATAAAGATATTAAAATAGCATTATTTGGCGAGGATATAGATGATGGAGATACAGGAAAAAAAGATACACGAGTATGGATTTGTTAGACTAGTAGACATTATGGGTAGTGATGGAGATATTGCTGATGCTGCTCGGGTTTCCTATGGGAAGGGGACTCGGGCGGTATCAGACAATAGAAATCTCATTCGTTATTTGTTGAGACATAAACACACTAGCCCACTTGAAATGGCTTCAGTAAAGTTTCATTTGAAACTTCCTATTTTTGTTATGCGACAACTTGTGAGACACCGCACAGCAAAAATCAATGAATACTCTGGAAGATATTCAGTAATGTCTGATGATTGTTATATTCCTGAAGTAGAATATATTCAACCCCAATCAAAAACAAACAAACAAGGTAGGAGTGGAGAACTCTCTAATGGTTGGAAACAAACATATAAGACAATTATAAGAGACATTACTACTAGAACTTTAATTGCTTATAAATCATTAGTAGGTGATGGTGATTTTGGCCGTGAAGGCCTATCAAGAGAGTTGTCAAGAATAGTTTTACCAGTATCAAACTATACGGAGTGTTACTGGAAAATAGACTTGCACAACTTTTTTCATTTTTGTAGGTTGCGAATGGATAGTCATGCACAACAAGAAATACAAGATTATGCAAAGCCGATGTATGAAATGGTAAAACCACATTTCCCTCTCGCATCCGAAGCATTTGAGGATTATAGTTTAGGTAGTAAATCATTTAGTAGGATGGAGATGAATGTATTAAAACATATGTTTGATACTTATTCAGATGTACAAAGTTATAGTGGTTATGATGGATATTGTAGTTCATTAGAAAGTTATATAGATATGATTAGTAAGTCAGAAGACTTAGATTTCGGATTAGGTAAACGTGAATGGAATGAGTTAAAGGAGAAACTTAAATAAGATGGATATATACCAGCAGTTTATACACAAAAGTCGATATGCCAGATGGCTCGACAATGAGAACCGAAGAGAAACATGGGAAGAAACAGTAAAAAGATATTTTGATTTTTTTGAGAAACACCTTAAAGATCATAAAGGAATTAAAAGTCAACGAAAAGAGTTAGAACAAGCAGTAGTCAATATGGATATTATGCCGTCAATGAGGTCATTGATGACAGCTGGTGATGCATTGGAACGTGATAATGTAGCAGGATATAATTGTGCATATCTCGCAGTAAATAAACCTAGAGCATTTGACGAATGTTTATTTATTCTAATGTGTGGTACTGGTGTAGGATTTTCAGTAGAACGTAGGGAAGTTGAGAAATTACCCGAAGTGCCTGATGAGTTGTTTGATACAGATACCACTATTGTTGTAGCTGATTCAAAGATTGGTTGGGCTAAAGCATATAAAGAATTAATCCAGATGTTATATGCTGGACAGATACCTAAATGGGATATGTCAAAAGTAAGACCTGCTGGTGAGCGTCTAAAAACTTTTGGTGGGCGTTCGTCTGGTAAAGAACCATTGGATAATCTTTTTCGTTTTACAATAGAGATTTTTCAAAATGCAAAAGGAAGAAAACTATCGTCTATTGAGTGCCATGATATTATGTGTAAGGTAGCAGAGATAGTTGTGGTTGGTGGTGTCCGTAGGTCTGCATTGATTTCTCTATCTAATCTTACAGATGAAAGAATGAGAAATGCTAAGACAGGACAATGGTGGTTAGATAATACTCAACGTGCGTTGTCTAATAACTCTGTATCATATACAGAAAAACCAGATGTCGGTATCTTCTTAAAAGAGTGGATGTCATTGATTGCATCTAAGTCGGGTGAACGTGGAATATTTAATAGAGTGGCTGCAAAGAAACAAGTTGAGAAACTTGGTGATCGTAGAGATTCTAATCATAATTTTGGTACTAACCCTTGTTCCGAGATTATATTAAGGGATAAAGAGTTTTGTAATTTAACAGAGGTTGTTGTTAGGCCAGAGGATACTCCTGCTACTTTAGCAGAAAAAGTTCGTCTTGCAGCTATACTTGGTACATGGCAAGCAACACTAACCGATTTCCGATACTTGTCAAAAGAGTGGAAAACAAATTGTGAAGAGGAAGCATTACTAGGTGTATCATTAACTGGTATTATGGATAATGAGTATACTAATGGAACTTATGATGATACAAAAGAAGTACAAGCTGTACAAGATCAACTACCAGCATTATTGACAAGTCTTAAAGAAGTTGCAGTTGATACAAATAAGAAAGTTGCAAAACAGTTGGGTATCAATCCATCTGCAGCTATTACTTGCGTGAAACCTTCTGGAACTGTATCACAATTAGTTGATGCATCGTCTGGTATTCACGCAAGACATTCGCCTCACTATATTAGAACTGTAAGAGGTGATAAGAAAGACCCGTTGTGTCAGTTTCTAGTGGAGAAAGGCATTCCACATGAATCTGATTTAACTAAACCAGAACATACATGGGTATTTTCATTTCCTATTAAGACAGCAGAAAATGCAATTTGTAGAAATGACAAATCAGCCATTGAACAATTAGAGTTCTGGAAATTATATCAAGAGCATTGGTGTGAACATAAGCCATCTGTTACCATTACCGTCAAGGAAGAGGAATGGATTGAAGTTGGTGCATGGGTATTCAAAAACTTTGATATGATTTCTGGAATCTCTTTTCTACCTTATTCGGATCATTCATACAAACAAGCTCCATATCAGGAATGCTCAGAGAATGAATATCTACAAATGTTAGATAAGATGCCGGGAGATATTGATTGGGATGAGTTGTCTAAGTATGAGGTAGAGGATAACACAAGAGGCTCACAATCATTCGCTTGCTCGGGAGATAAGGGTTGTGAATTAGTAGATTTGAAATAGGAGTCAGTATGGATGAGTATGAGGAAGAAATTAATAAACGATTTGGTTGTGCTGAGTGTGGACATACATTTTGTATGGAATGTGAATCACCTGATATGATTCCAAGATTTTGTCCTTTTTGTGCAGCTCCAGTATACAGTAGAGATGTTGACGAAGAAGACGAATATGACGATGAGGATGATTTTCATCTATGAGTAGTAAATCAAAAAATAAAGGAAAGAGCTGGGAACGTGATGTTTGTTTATTTCTTTCTGATTTGTATAGACAATCATTTATAAGAGTGCCAGGTTCTGGTGCATTTATAGGTGGTTCAAATCAATTTAGAAAAGAGACATTATCTGAGGAGCAGATAAAGTTATCAAGGGGTGATATTATACCGCCACTACACTATCCTTATTTTTTAGCTGAGTGTAAAAACTATGCAGAGTTTCCTTTTCATTTACTAATAAGAAATGGCAGTATAGCACTTTTAGATACTTGGATAGAACAAGTTGAACATGATGTAACAGATGAAAATGATTTTTGGTTATTGTTTATTAAAATTACCAGAAAAGGAACTTATGTTCTATATGATACAAAAGATGTTGATTCTTTAGGTTATGGTGTAAAATATAAAAAATATTGGCTATGTGATATGCATTATTTTTTTGATTGTTATAAAGATAAAATTGAAATGAGGTGGAAGAGTGGTAGAGAAAGAAAAGAAAATCAACATAGCATTTAATGGTTTTGGTAGAATCGGTAGGAACTTAGTTAGGAAGTTAATCAACGAACCAAAGTATAATATTGTTGGTATCAATGCAAGAACAACTGTTGACGTTAGAGCTCACTTGTTTAAGTATGATTCTATTCATGGACACTTTGATGGTAAGATTTCGTATGAGCTGGATAATCTAATTATCAATGGAAAAACGATTCCAAACTTTGACAGAAATACTCCAGCAAAGTTGCCTTGGGGTGAGTTGGAAGTTGATTATGTAATTGACTCAACAGGTAAGTTTTCTGATTTTCATTCGTTGTCACAACATATTGAAGCTGGTGCAAAACACGTTCTTGTTACGTCACCAGCAAAAGATGTAGATGCTACATTGGTCTATGGAGTTAATGAATCTGATTACAAAATAAAAGAGAATAATATTATTTCATCTTCTTCTTGTACTACTACTTGCTTGACTCCGATATTAAAAGTATTACAAAAGAATTATGGAATCAAACATGGTTACATTACAACAGTTCATTCATTCACAATGGGACAAACATTATTAGACTCTTCCCATCCTGATTTACGAAGAGCAAGAGCTGCAACAATTTCAATGATTCCTACAAGTACAGGTGCAGCTAAGAATGTCGGAGTAGTATTACCAGACCTTGAAGGAAAACTTGATGGTTCGTCTATTAGAGTTCCAGTTCCAGATGTATCATTATTGGATATGTCAATAGAGTTGGAAAAGGATACAGATGTTGAATCAGTCCATGAAGTATTTTACAAAGAAGCAAAAGGTAAAATGAAGGGTATTGTCAATGTATCATGTGAGCCACTAGTTTCGGTGGATTATATTGGTAGTGAATATTCCTCTGTAATTGACTGCCTTTCTACAAATGTGCTAAATAAGAGATTTCTCAAGCTCCTCGCTTGGTATGATAATGAGCATGGATACTGCTGTCGGGTGATAGATTTACTCGATTTTCTCACAAAAAAGAAGAATCCCCCTAAGTCCTCATAAATAAAGGGTTTATAAGTCCTTGTTTTATAAGGGTTTACAGGGTTTTTTGAGAAACTTTGTAAGTCCTTTGTTTATAATAACTTAGAAGCCCTTTTTTTTTACCTTTTTCCTTGACTTATTCCCGAAATATGTTAAAATATATATAACAATTAAGAAATAAGGAGCTATTCAAATGAGTGTATGGGACGATCAATGGGAAGATTACGAAATGGATAAAAACGATTTTGAAGCATGGTTGGATTCTTTAGAAGGCGAAGGAACTGATGAAGAAAAATATGACCGCGAAATGGATAGACAAGCTAATGAAGAAGCTGAACTTATGAGTCAAGCAGAATATCCAGAATGGATGGTTAAAGGTCAGCATTATATTATGACAGTATCGAATAATTGAGGTTAGAAAATGGATATTTTAATTGAAGTTGATGAAATGTTGAAAGAAAAAATTTATCAGAAGTATAAAAAAGAATTTTATGCTAAATATCTTGGTGAACTCATTTCAGCTAAAAAACAAGAACTTAAAGCAAAGGGAAAATGGTTAGGTGGGATAATTCCTTTTGGATGGAAACTTAAAGATGATAAAATGATTAAAGATGTCAAACAACAAAAGATTATAAAATATATGAAATCTTTACAGAAAGATGGATTTTCTCTTAGAAAAATAAGTAAAAAAATAGAATTAAAATACAATTTAAAATATTCTCATGTAGCTGTTAATAATATAATGTTAAGAAAAAAGGTGAGGTTATGAAAAATTGGTTGATAGATGATTGGAAGAATAATAGGTTTCGTTTGTTTTGTGAAACCGTTGGTTCATTATGTTTTATTTTAATATATTTATTGATGGCTTATTATGGTGACGATGCAAGTATCACCACTATATTTTTGATTCAGTTGGTAGGTTCATCATTACATATTATTAATGCTTATTTACGAAGTAGTGTGAATTTGATTTTGTTAAACAGTATCGTTATTATTATTGCATTATTTGGTTTGGTTAAGATGCATCTTTGAGAGGAAAATATATTATGGAAAAACAAGTTTATGATATTATGTTATGTGAAGATGGGGTTACTAGAGCTGTTCCAGTTGTGGATGGTGTTAAAGAAGACTCTTCTGCCGGTTATGAAAAAATAAAACTTGGAGAAGAAAAACAAAAAGAAAAAGAGTTAAAAGAAGAAAAAAAGAATAGACCTAAACCTTCAATACAAGATAGAATCAATGAGCAGGTTTATGATTTTGTAGGTCATATTGAAAGCATCGTTGATGATTTCATTGATAGTGATTACAAAATGAAATATGATTTTTATGGAAATCTTATAGACAATGGTTGTAAAGGTGTTCATGCTCGTAAATTAAAAGATCATTACTTAGATGATTACAATGCCATGGTTGAGTTGTATAATGGTGAAGATGAATATCTTAGTGAAGCATGGGGACATTTGAAACCTAAAGAAATTGCTAAGATGACAGATTTCTTTGGTGTTATTGTTGATGACTTGGAGCGTATTATCAAGAACGCATCAGCACAAAGAAAACCAAGAAAAACAAAAGCGAAATCTGCTAGTAAACTTGTTAAGAGTTTGAAGTATCAGCAAGAATATCCAGACCTTAAATTAGTAAGTATCAATCCAGAAAAGATTGTGGGTGCTAGTGAGTTATGGGTGTATAATACCAAATATAACCGATTGGGTGTATATTATGCTGAGAATAGTGTTAGGGGATTTAGTGTTAAGGGTTGTACTATTCAACATTTTGATGAACAGACATCTACTCAAAAGACAGCTAGAAAACCAGAAGATGTTTTAAGTAAATTAACAAAACAGTCTTTGCGTAAGAAATTGAAAACAATGAAAACCAAAGATCAAACTGTAACAGGAAGGATTAATTCACAGACCATCTTATTAGGAGCATTCTAATGTTTAAAAATATTATTATTATATTTCTATTTTTCCTTTTGTGTTCTCTGTTGATTCAGAAACCAGACAATGCAGAACTTTTGATTAAAGATTTAGCTACATCAAAAGAGATGGTTGTCGAGGGTGCAGAGTATGTTAAGAAAACTTTTGAAAAAGAATTTACAGCTGTAGAAGAAAAGTTTGAAGAGTTTGAACAAAACAAGTCTGCAGTAAGTCCTATTGAAAATATTGATGAAGACAAATTTTTTATTGATAAATGAGGAGCAATTATATTATGAAAATTATATTAACAATTCTTTTTACTATGTCGTTTTTGGGTAATGCAATAGCACTTGAATGTACCTTACCATTGTGTAAGAAGTTTCAAAAGAGAGCATCCATGTTCAAAGAGATGGATAGCTGGGACACATATAGAGCTCCCCAAAAATATACTGTAACGAAAATATCTTTTACTCCCCCTAGCAGACCTAAACCTGTTAGAAAGAAGTTATCTAAATTACTATGGCCGTTGAAAAGTGGAAGGATTTCCTCAAAGTTTGGATATAGGAAAAACCCTTTTAATGGAACTAAGCAACATCACAATGGTATAGATATTGCAGCTCCTGTTGGTCAAATAATTAGGGCATCTGCATCTGGTGTTGTAACTAGGAGTGGTAGGATAACTAATGGTTGTGGATATGGTGTCTATATTCAACATACCAATTATGAAACAATTTATTGTCATGCCTCAAAGGTACTTGTGAAAACAGGTGATAAAGTAAAAAGAGGACAGAGTATTGCTAAAGTTGGTAGTACCGGATATTCTACTGGCCCTCATTTACATTTTGAAATAAGGAGTTTGAGAACCAGTAAATCTTTTAACCCTTTAAAGTATCTTGGATAAAATGAAAAGTAAGTATATAGAAGCACACTTAGAAGTTGCTAGAGTATATGGAAAATTATCTACTGCAACTAGACTGAAGGTTGGTTGTATCATTGTAAAGGATGATAGGATTATTTCTATCGGTTACAATGGTATGCCATCGGGTGGTTCTAATGTATGTGAAGAGAATAATAAAACAAAACCAGAAGTTCTTCACGCAGAAACAAATGCAATAACTAAGTTAGCTAAGTCAACGGAATCAGGACAGGACACATATATGTTTTGTACGTTTGCTCCATGTGTTGATTGTGCTAAGTTGATTCTACAATCTGGTATAAAAGAATTTCATTATGAAGATGATTATAAAAACTTAGATGGTATTAATTTGTTAAAGAAATATTCCAATGTGGATATTTTCAAACATCAACGTGAAGTGAATTTTATTGAATTTCTTGAAGGAGAAAAATATGATGAAGAAGCGGGAAATCTTGGTTGAAGGATTAAAAAATAATTTAGTTAAAGTAGTTTTTACTAAAGTGAATGGTGATGAGCGAACTATGAATTGTACTTTGCATGATTCTGTTTTGCCTGAACCTACTATTACTGAAACAAAGAAAAAAGTAAATCCAGAAACTATATCTGTTTGGGACGTTGATAATGGTGGATGGAGAAGCTTTCGTTTAGACTCTATTAAAGAGTTTAGAATTGTTGAAGGTATGAAGGAGCTGATATGATATTATTAGATTTCTCAAATATAATCGTTGGGAGTATTATGATAGCTCATAGAATTTCTAATGAAGAAAGAACGTCTGAAGATTTCATTAGGCATTTAGTTCTTAATAGCATGAGAAACTATAGGACTAAATATAAAGATAAATATGGTGAGTTGGTAGTATGTACTGATATGCACTCCAGTTGGAGAAAACAGGAATATCCGTATTACAAAGCTCACCGTAAGATTAAAAGGGATAAACAAAAATCAGAGGGTATGGATTGGAGTTCTTTATTCCAGACTATAAATAAGATTATCCTTGAGATTGATGAGTTTTTCCCGTATAAAGTAGTTTCTATTCCTCATGCTGAGGGTGATGATGTTATTGCTGTATTAGCTAGAAATATACCAGAAAAAAGTATTATTATCTCTAGCGACAAAGATTTCACTCAATTACAGAAATATAAGAATATTAAGCAGTTTTCACCTATCCAAAAGAAGATGTTGACTGTTTCTGACCCTTATAAATACCTAAAAGAACACATAATTCGTGGTGATAAGGGTGATGGAATACCCAATATATTATCTCCTGATGACTGTATTGTGGAAGGTGTGAGGCAAAAACCTATATCCAAGAAAAAAGTAGAAACTTGGATGAACGAGAAGCCTGAGGATTTTTGTAAGAACGGTATGTCTGAAAAGTGGGAACGTAATAAAAAGTTGATTGATTTTGATTGTATTCCTAAAGAAATATCAGACGCTATTGTGAGTGAGTATGCAAAAGAAAAGACTCCTAAGCAGGGGCAGTTATTGAATTATTTTATTAGTAAGAAATTGAAATTCTTAATGGAACACATAGGAGATTTTACAAGATGACAGTTTATATTTCTGAGTTGTTAAATGGTATAGCTAAAGCAAAGTCCCGAAAAGAAAAGAAGGCTCTTTTAGAGCAATACAAAACAAATAATATTTTAAGGTTTGTATTACAAGGAACATTCGATCCATCAGTTGAATGGAATGTTCCAAATACTTTACCGAAGTATAATAAAGATGATGCACCTATTGGTTTGAGTGAGACATCATTGTTTACTGTAATGCCAAAATGTTCTATGTTTGTTAAAGGACATCCAAAAGGTGAAAATTTAAAAGCAAAAAGAATTGAAGAATTATTGATTCAAATTTTAGAATCTATGCACCCTGACGAATCACTTATTTTTACACAGATGTTAAAAAAGAAACTTAAAATAAAAGGATTGACAGAAAAGTTAGTTCTTGAAGTTTTTCCTGATTTATATCGAAAGGTGGGATAATGGGAGTTGTAAACATGAAAACAGAAGTTGTTATTCAAGTTAATAAAAGAAAGAAGGTCACTAAAGAAGCTTTAGTGGTGGAAGGGTTTAAAGAAAAATATATTAAAGTTGATTTAGTTGACGAAGATGACCATGTGTTTGAATTAAAATGGAATGGTTATATGTTTGAAGGAACTTTTTTAGAAATGTCTATGACTTGCCAGTATAATGTTGAAAGAGATTTTTCAGCTACTAAAACAGCAAAGGGTACAGGACGGAAACCAGTTGTAGCAAAACGTAGTAGAAGTGGAAGGCCTGTAAGTATGCAAGACTAAAAAAGGTAAGAACAATGTATATCAGAAAAGATAATATTGTTATTAGAACTATTCGGGAAAATATGAATAAACATAAAACATTTATACCTACTAAATATTTGATAACAAGGTGGACAAATATTTTAAATGAAGAAATATTTAATAATATTATACACCCTTTTTATGATATAAAGATAAGTAAAAAACATGATTGTTATGCAGAACATATTGGGTGGATGCATGGGGAATATGTATTTGGTGAGTTGTCAATGGATAATAAATTTATCAATAAATCATATTTTATATACACGTTAGCCCATGAGATGATACATCAATGGCAATGGATGCAATTGAATAAAACAGATCATGGTAGGTCTTTTATGAAGTGGAAAAATAAATTAAACAAATTTGAAATACCTTTGGGAGTAAGTATCTAATGCCATTATACGATTTTGAGTGTGAGAAATGTAACCACTATTATGAAGAATTTCATACAATAGCTGATATGGATAAGCCTTTGAAGAATCCTTGTCCTTTCTGTAAGGAAACAGGTCATGTCATTCGTATTGTTGGTTCACCTAATTCAGTTGACCCAGTAAGATTGGAAGCAACTAAAGGTAGACTGACTACAACTAAAGATTTTAAAGAAGTAATGACACGGATAAAGAAAAAACATCCAGAATCAAACTTTGAGGTAAGGTAAATGAAAAAAGTATTATTAATCGGTTTGTGTTTATTATTTATTCTAGGTAATAAACCAACTACAGAAACACCACAAGAGACAACAGTTCCATTATCTGATATTCTTCTGTATTGTAATACACCAGAGTTTATCAAGAACATGGCGGAAAACGATTATATGTTGGGGTTAGCTGCAAGTGGTGTCATCAACGATGACAAACATAGAATGTTACTTTCTATGGAATTACTGATGAATCCAAGAAATAAACAATGGGCTATCATCTTTAATTATGCAAAGGGAAACCTTTCATGTATTGTCGGAGGAAATCGTATAGAATTATATAGACCAAAAAACTAAATTTAAACAAAACGCAAGGAGCACAAGATGTTGCACTATAAAAAAAATACATTATTATGTTTTTTTATATCATTTCTGTTATTGGGAGTAAGTACAATAGTCAATGCTGATCACACTTATAAAACAAGTATTGTAAAGAAAGTACTTCCAGCTGTTGTAGAGATACACGCAGAAAGAGGCAAGATGAGTGCGGGGATGCAACCACAAAATCGTGGTGGGTTTAAGTTTCGTCAACCTCAAGGACAACCACAAGGTAGGCCGAGTCCGAAACAAGATTCACAACACGTTGGTTCTGGTTTTGTTATTAGTTCAGATGGTTATGTATTGACTAATGCTCACGTTGTCAATAATATTTTTGATGGCGGAAAGATTATTGTTATCTTTCAGAGTGATAAGTCATACGAAGCAGATTTAGTTAACTACGATGAAGAGTCAGATATAGCATTATTGAAAATCAATAATGCTGAACATGGTAAAGTATTTGAATATTTAGAATGGGGTGAAACTCCAGAAATGGGACAGGATGTTATTGCTATTGGTTCTCCAATGGGACAATCATTCACAATCACATTCGGAAATGTATCATCCCTAAATAGGTTTGTACCTAAGTCAGCACCGTTTGTACCTTACATTCAAACTGATGCTTCTATCAATCCCGGCAACTCTGGTGGCCCACTATTGAATTCTGCTGGATATGTAATAGGTATTAACACTATGATTATTACAGGTGGTGGTGGAGCAGGTAGTGTAGGAATTGGATTTGCTATTGACGGTGATTATGTTCAAAAAACAGTTTCACAACTCAAAGCACTTCCAAAAGGTCAGAGAATTCATAGACCATATATGGGTATTGTTTTCCGTCCAGTAAAAAAAGAGGATTATGGAAAACTAGATCATATGTTTAAGTATGGTTATGGTGCTTATGTGCAAGAGATAGTTCCAGACAGTCCAGCTGAAGGTATTCTGAAAGTTGGCGATATTATTACAAAGATTGATATGAAAATTTTCAAATGGAAACTATTAGCTACAAAGGTTAAATCTAAAAAAGTAGGTGATAAAGCGTATCTTATAATTTTGAGAGATGGGATGTTAATTCCATTGACATTCACTATGAGTGAAATGAAATAAACGAAAGGATGTTATGAAAAAAGAGTTCGTACACTTGACAGATTGTGATGACATTGAAATGGGAGTCCGTGAAGAAATTAATGGTAAACGGGTGTATGTAACTCCAGAAGGAAATGTTTATCCATCTATTACCTCAATTCTTGGTAGTCAACCAAAGCCAGGAATTGAGGAATGGAAGGAAAAAGTAGGGTATCAGGAAGCAAATAAGATTATGAAAGAATCTGCAGCACTTGGGACTATGGTTCATAGTCTTTGTGAAGACTACCTATACAATGATAAACTACAATGTGAAGATCAAGAAGCCATTAGTGTTTTTAATAGACTAAGATTTCTATTGGGAAACATTAACAACATCTATTGTATTGAGGCACCATTACATAGTGACATTCTAAAGGTAGCTGGAACTGCTGATTGTATCGCAGAATACAATGGTGTGTTATCTGTTATTGATTTCAAGACATCTAGGAAACCAAAAAGAGAGGATTGGATTGAAGATTACTTCGTTCAGGCCTTTTTTTATTCCGCAGCATTCTTTGAGATGACAGGTGCTTTACCAGAACAAATAGTAATACTTGTAGCAGTTAGGAATAGTTTTGAGGTACAAGTATTCAAGAAGTCATTCAAAGAAATGGATGTATACATTGGAAAGCTAATAGAGATTATGAAAAAGAATCCAAGCGTTTGTCAACAATATTAGGAGAATATTATGGGTAAGAAAATGTATTATCATTATCTTGATATGTATGATACTGGTTGTTTTAATTGCATGGAAGGAGATAGATTTCATAGGCCAGATTATGATGGAATGAAGGATTTTGAAGAAGCAGTTACAGGGAGTAAAGGTAGTTTAAAAAAAATGTTATGTGATGAATGTTTTAAAAGTTATGATGGAAATAGAATCACATTTGCTAATGCGATTATTGATGGTTCTAACCCTTGGCTTCCTGATTTAACAAGAGCAGAAATTGATGATTGTACAGGATGTAAATAATTTTTAGGAGAACATTATGGGTGAAGATATAAACTTAGATGAGTACGATGAATTTGATTTCGGATTTTCCACGGTTGACGAAGATGAAGTCAAAGAGTTTGAAACAAAGGTTCAAGAAAAGGTAGCAGAAACAACAGCTAATGTATCTTCTGGATTGGAAGATAAAATCAATGCGTTGTTGAAAGCTCGTGAAGGTGATACTGGTAGAGTAGAAGAGCTAGAGAAAAAGAGGAAAGAAGATTTGCTAAAGCTTGAGAAAATCATTATGCCTTTGTTAAAGAATTTACAAAAAAATCCAGATCACGAATATATCAAATGGCCCAATCGGCTGGAGGTTATTGATAAGCAGATAAAGAAAATAGTTGCTATTACAAGGAGCTGATATGGATTTTGTAACCATTACACCTAAAGCAAGTAAACAAGTGAAGTATTTAATTAGTGAATTGCCTAGTGATATTGGTTTACGTTTAGCAGTAAAAGGTGGTGGATGTTCTGGACTTTCTTATGATTTACAGTTTACATCCGAAGAAGCTAAAGATACTGTTTTTGAGCATGATGGTTTTAAAATATTTATGGATGCAAAGAGTATGATATATTTAAAGGGTATGGCAGTAGATTTTGATGATAGTTTACAGGGTAAAGGCTTTATTTTTATTAATCCTAATGCTACAAATACCTGTGGCTGTGGTGAAAGCTTTTCAATGAGTTAAAAATATATAATGGAAGAGTGTCCGAGTCAGGCTTATGGTGCGGCACTTGAAATGCCGTGAGGTTTTATCGCCTCCGTGGGTTCAAATCCTACCTCTTCCGCTCTCAAACTTCTTCCTTGTATTCAAGGAAGTTTTTTTGTTATAATGTTTACATAATTAATTAAGGAGATTTTTGTTATGTCGGTGATTATAAGTATTATGAGTTTAGTATTCGGTGGATATGTTGCTCAGCCAGAATGGTTTGATAACGGCCCGTATGAGTTTCACGCACAACATGAAACACTCGCAGAGTGTCAAATCGCAAAGTCTGAAAATAGCCTCTGCGTTGGTGAGCAACCTTCAAGTCAATATAAGAAGAGCAATGTAGAAGCCGAAGTATCTAAAGCAAAGTTAGACTTTGTTGAATGTGATTATTGGGCAGGATGTTATATACAGGAGTGAATGATATGATATATAAGAACTATGTAGGTGGGGTATGGATTAATTCTTCTACAGGAAATACATTCAAGAATATTGATCCAGCACACAAAGAACAAGTTGTTTCAGAGTTTCAAGATAGTGATAAGAAAGATGTTGACCATGCAGTAGAAGTTGCACACGATGCTTTTAAGATGTGGAAGAATACTCCAGCACCTAAACGTGGTGAGATTATGTTTAAGGCTGCAGCAATACTTGAACGTGATAAAGAATGTATTGCAAAACACATGACTCAAGAAATGGGTAAACCATTATCTGAAACTAGAGGCGATACGCAAGAAGCAATCGACATGGCATATTATGCAGCGGGTGAAGGTAGGAGAATGGCCGGTGAAGTTGTTCCATCCGAACTCAATAATAAATGGTGTATGTCCCGTAAAGAACCGATTGGGGTTATCGGTGCAATCACGCCATGGAATTTCCCGATTGCAATTCCATCATGGAAAGCATTTCCAGCATTAGTCGCAGGAAACACAATGGTTATTAAGCCAGCTGAGGATACACCTTGGTCTGTTATTAAACTTGCAGAGATATTCCATGAAGCAGGATTACCGGCTGGAGTTTTCAATGTCGTAACTGGTTACGGCCCAACTGCTGGAGAACCACTACTTATTAATCCGAAAGTAAAAATGATTTCGTTTACAGGTTCTACTGCTACAGGTAAGATTGTAGCTACAACTTGTGCTGAACAAATGAAACCATATTCACTTGAGATGGGTGGAAAAAATGGTATCGTTATTATGGATGATGCAGACCTCGACCTTGCCGTTGACGGAGTAGTATGGGGAGCCTTTGGTACTACTGGTCAACGGTGTACTGCTTGTTCAAGGGTTATGGTACACGAAGATGTCCATGAAGAATTCATTAAGAAGTTAGTAGCAAAGACTGTAGACTTAGAACTTGGTTGTGGACTAGACCCAGACACGGATGTTGGGCCTTTGATTAATGAGAAGGCTTTGAAAAAAGTTAGTGATTATGTATACAATGCAAAACAAAGAGGACTAGAACCACTTGTAGGTGGATTAAAAAACCAACACCCTAACGAAGAAGTTAATGGATGGTTTTATGAACCAACTATTTTTGATAATGTAGATATTAATGATACTCTGATGCAAGAGGAAATCTTTGGGCCAGTTGTTGCAGTAACACCATTTAGTAATACTAAAGAAGCAATCTGGATGTTAAACAATACTGGTTATGGATTGTCTAGTGCTATATATACTAGTGATGTCAACCTTGCATTTGAGTTTTTGAATGAGGCAGAAACGGGGATGGTGTATGTTAATGCATCAACTATCGGTGCTGAAATTCAGTTACCTTTCGGTGGTATCAAAGGAACTGGTAACGGACATAGAGATGCCGGCTCTAGTATGATTGATAATGTTACGGAAAATAAATCATGTATGGTTGACTTTTCTGGTAAAGTGCAGAAAGCTCAGATTGACCAATGATTCCCTATTATTTTGCAGTAGTTAATGTTGCAACAGGATTTGTATTATCATATGGAATGAATTTTTGGTTACTGCCAAGAATATTTGGTATTAAAGTATGTCACAAGAAATTGGGTATACTAGCTGGAATCTTTACAGTCACAGCACTCATTAGAAATGCTGTTGTATTTACTTGGTTTCAATAAATGATTCTTAATATCTTATTAGGCACAACATTATTTTTCGGTGGAAACTGGTATATAGATACTCCATACAAGGGTTTTCCGAATATCAAAGCTTTGTTTATGGAAGAGTGGCAATGTAAACAAGTAAAGTCTGATAAAGAAAAATGCATTAAACTTGATGATGAATTTTATGGATTATATGAGGAAGAGAAGGAATGAGAAGCATAGATAATATTATATCTCATACATACTCTAAACATTTAGTAGAACAAATTAAATATATTGAATGGTATTATAAAGATACTACTGCTGAATTTACTGATAATGATAAAAATCAATTTTCTTTTAGTCATAATTTAATTTCTAATAATATAAAATCACAACATTCTGATATTTTTACACCATTAATTTTAGAGTGTATTTCCAAGTGCAATATAGATTTAGAAAAATATTATATTTATAGAGTTCGGTTAGGACTAATACCAAAATTACCAGAAAAGGTTATACATCCGAAGCATATAGATTTTGATCCATTTCCAGAAGCTGATGGTAATAAAGTGATTCTTTATTATGTTAATGATTCAGATGGTGATACTTATTTTTATGAAGGTGATAATGTTATTACAAATAAGTATAAAAAGAATTCTCTAGTATTATTTGATGGAACAATATTACACTCTAGTTCATCACCAGTAAATCACAATATTAGGGTTGCTATGAATATAAATCTTTTTAGAAAGTAGGTGATAATGAGAATTGTAAAGATTGAAAGATACAGAGGCGACCGCCGATATGTTTATGATGTTGAAGAAAAAGATTTGAAGAGGAAATGAT